>JAEEGJ010002454.1_pt1 | contig 95822 bp, 72 predicted proteins | sample 8958761 | NCBI WGS metagenome assembly JAEEGJ01 (sample SAMN16246546, study PRJNA631951) | gut metagenome | biome: gut microbiome; feature: rumen; material: RS-attached | host: Bos | place: Iran: Karaj | collected 2018-10 | reverse complement strand
TGGCCTTGGCGAGGATGTTGAGAGCTACTTCCTGCTGGTCGTCTTCGCAGAGGGAGTTGCCGATCTTGCCGCCCTGGGCTTTCTTGAAGGTGTAAACCATACCGCCGCCGATGATCAGGTTGTCGACGAGGTCGAGCAGATGCTCGATGATGCCGATCTTGGATGAGACCTTGGCGCCGCCGATGATGGCAGTGAGGGGACGTGCGGGGTTGCCGAGCACTTTGTCGATGGCAGTGATCTCGCCTTCCATCACGTAGCCGAACATCTTGTCGTTAGGGAAGTATGAAGCGATGAGGGCGGTTGAACCGTGGGCACGGTGTGCAGTGCCGAAAGCGTCGTTGATGTAGCAGTCAGCGTAGCTTGCGAGAGTCTTGACGAACTCTTTCTGGCTGGCTTTGACAGCGGCTTTGGCAGCCTTCTTCTCCTCGTCGGTAGCGTCGTCTTTCAGACCTCTGGGCTTGCCTTCCTCTTCTGCGTAGAAGCGGAGGTTCTCGAGCAGCAGGACTTCACCCGGCTTGAGGGCGGCAGCCTGTGCGCCGGCCTTCATACAGTCGTCAGCGAACTGGACCTTGACTCCGAGCAGCTCCTCTACGCGGTAGATGATGTGTTTCAGAGAGAACTTGTTGTCAACACCCTTCGGACGTCCGAGGTGGGACATAATGATGAGGGAACCGCCTTTCTCGAGCACTTTCTTCAAAGTGGGGATGGCAGCCCTGATGCGGGTGTCGTCGGTAATTTTGAAATTTTCATCCAGAGGAACGTTGAAGTCCACCCTGACAATGGCTCTTTTGCCTGTGAAATCGTAGCTGGAGATGTTTTGCATAATATTGTATGTTTGTTTATTGTCGAGACGGCAAAGTTATAAATATTTATTGATTAGCGTCAAATCTTCGGGTTGAGGTTGCGGTCGCCCCATCCGTTGTCGATGCGGGCGCTGAACGGCCAGAACTTGTTGTCGCGTATCCACTCGAGAGGATATGCGGCCTGCTCCCTTGAGTAGGGGTGGGTCCAGTTGTCGGCGCATACCTCGGCGGCGGTGTGAGGAGCCATCCTGACAGGATTGTCTTCCGCGTCAAGCTTGCCGGCCTTGATGTCCTTGCATTCTGCGACGATGGTCTTGAGGGCCTCGATGAAACGGTCGAGCTCTTCGAGAGATTCGCTCTCGGTGGGTTCCACCATCAGGGTCTCGTGTACGGGGAAGCTGAGGGTGGGGGCGTGGAAGCCGAAGTCCATCAGCCTCTTGGCGACGTCGGTGGCGTCGACTCCGTATTCAGCCTTGAAATAGCGCAGGTCGATGATGCATTCGTGGGCCACACGGCCGGTGGTGCCGGTGTAGAGGGTGTCCAGCTCGGGTCTCAGCTTGGCGGAGATGTAGTTGGCGTTGAGTATTGCGATCTCGCTGGCCTTGCGCAGTCCTTCTGCACCCAGCATCTTGATGTATGCGTGGGTTATGGGAAGCAGCAGGGCGGAGCCGAAAGGTGCAGCCGAAACTGCCGTCATACCTTTGCCGCCGCACTGCGGAACTACGGGATGGCCGGGCAGATATGGCTTGAGGGCCTCCGTGCAGCAGATAGGGCCGACTCCGGGACCGCCGCCGCCGTGAGGCATCGCGAAGGTCTTGTGCAGGTTGAGGTGGCATACGTCAGCCCCTATGGTGCCGGGGTTGGTAAGGCCGACCTGGGCGTTCATATTGGCTCCGTCCATATATACGAGGCCTCCGCCGTCGTGGACTGCAGCCACGATCTCGCGGATGCGGGCTTCGAACACTCCGTGGGTCGAAGGATAGGTGATCATTATGCCTGCAAGCCTGTCGCCTGCCTGGCTGACCTTCTCCTTGAGCTCCTCGACATTGATGTTGCCGTTGTCGTCGCAGCTCACCAGCGAGATGTTGAAGCCGGCCATAGCTGCAGATGCAGGGTTGGTGCCGTGTGCTGAGGTCGGGAGCAGCATAATGTCGCGGCCGTCCTGCCCGTTGGCGTGGAGGTAGCCGCGGATAGTCATAAGGCCTGCGTATTCGCCTGCGGCGCCGCTGTTCGGCTGGAGGGAGCAGGCGTCGAAGCCGGTGATCACTGCCAGGTCTCTCTCGAGGTCGGCGATCAGGGTCATAGTGCCCTTGGCCTGGGCCAGAGGTGCGAAAGGATGGACGTTTCCGAACTCAGACCAGCTCAGAGGCAGCATCTCGGTGGCGGCGTTGAGCTTCATCGTGCAGGATCCGAGCGGAATCATACTGTGGGTGAGGGAGATGTCGCGGCGTTCGAGCTTCTTGATGTAACGCATCATCTCGGTCTCGCAGTGATATGAGTTGAAGACTGGCTCGGTGAGGATCGGGGTTTCGCGGGCCATAAATTCCGGACAGGCGGGCTCGGCGTGGACAGCCGACACGCTGCTGAAGATCTCGCGCAGCTTGGCGGCCTCCTGCTCTGAAGACAGCTCGTCGAAGCTGATGCGGATGTGTCCGTCTTCGGTGTAGCAGAAGTTGTATCCAGACTCCAACGCGCGGGCGCTGATGGCCTCGAAGTTAGGGGCGATCACCTCGATGGTGTCGAAGAAGCGGTCGGTCACGATGCGGTAGCCGCTCTTGACAAGTTTGGCGGCGAAGTCGCGGGCGAAGCCGTGGACCTTCATCGCTATCTCGCGGAGACCTTTCGGACCGTGCCATACTGCATACATACCAGTCATAATTGCCATCAGGGCTGTGGCGGTGCAGATGTTCGAGGTGGCTTTTTCGCGCTTGATATGCTGCTCGCGGGTCTGGAGGGCCAGACGGACGGCGCGTTCGCCGAGGCGGCCTACCGAGATGCCGATGATGCGGCCCGGCAGGTTTCTTTTGTATTTGTCGGCGCAGGCCATCCAACCGGCGGTCGGGCCGCCGAAGCCCATGGGGAGGCCGAAGCGCTGGGCGGTACCGCAGGCGATGTCGGCACCCCAGGCAGCGGGTTCCTTCAGCACGGCGAGGGCGAGCAGGTCGCACCAGGCGGCCACCAGGCATCCGGCGGCGTGGGCGCGGGCGCAGAAGTCCGTGTAGTCGCGGACTTCGCCATTGGCGGCGGGGTACTGGACCAGGGCGCCGTAGCAGTTCGCTTCAAAGGTATAGTCAAGTGCCTTTCCGGTATGGATCTCAATGCCCAGGCCGGCAGCGCGGGTACGCAGCACCGACAGTACGTTCGGGAAGATGTCCTCATCGACGAAGATCACGTTCTTGCCGGCTTTCACGGCATCGCGGGGCCGGAGCTCGAACATCATGCGCATCGCCTCGGCAGCTGCCGTGGCGTCGTCGAGCATCGAGCAATTGGAGAGCGAGAAGCCGGTGAGCGAGGAGATCATCGTCTGGAAGTTGATGAGTGCCTCGAGGCGTCCCTGCGAGATCTCGGCCTGGTACGGGGTGTAGGAGGTGTACCAGCAAGGGTTCTCAAAAACGTTGCGGGTGATGACGGCGGGGGAGGCGGTGCCGTAGAAGCCCAGGCCGATGAGCGAGCGGAGATTGCGGTTCTTGCCGGCAATCTGCTTGAGGCGGGCCAGGTAGGCCTGTTCGCTCAAAGCGGGATCGAGTTTCAGGGGCTCCTTCAACAGGATATCTTTCGGAACGGTCTGGCCGATGAGTTCATCGAGCGAGGAAACGCCCAGGACGTCGAGCATCTGCTGCTCCTGGGAAGGACGCGGACCATTGTGGCGGTCTACAAAAGAAAGAGGCATATCGGGTTCTTTTTTTGCTGGTTTGACAAATTATCTCACAAATATACTCAAAAAATCAATAACTTTTCTTTTCCATGTCCAATCGCAGGTAGATGAACAGCAGGATGGTGAAGGCCCAGAGCGACGAACCGCCGTAGCTGAGCAGCGGCAGCGGGATGCCGATCACTGGCATCAGGCCGATGGTCATGCAGATGTTGATGACCACGTGCATCAGCAGGCACACCGCCACACACCAGCCGTAGATGCGTACAAAAGCGTCCTTCTGCTTCTCGGCCGAGCCGATCAGCCGCAGGATCAGAATCAGATAGACGATGAGGATGCCCAGGGTGCCCAGGAAGCCCCATTCCTCGCCGATGGTGCAGAAGATGAAGTCGGTACTCTGTTCCGGCACGAAATCGAACCGGGTCTGCGTACCGCCCAGGAATCCCTTGCCGGCCAGGCCGCCGGAACCGATGGCCACCAGCGACTGGTGGACGTTGTAGCCTACGCCCATCGGATCTTCCTTGATGCCCAGCAGCACTTCGATGCGGGCCCGCTGATGCTCCTTGAGCACCTTCTCGAAGACCAGCTCGACCGAGAAAATGAGCGCCAGTCCGAGCAGGAACCCCAGCATCAGGTTGCGGAGCTGGCGGTTGCGGTGCAGGAAAGCCAGGGCCGTCAGGACGAGTGCCGTGACGCCAGTCAGCATGGCCGCCCACACTTCCGGCTCGAAGCGGGTGAGGAAAGCCAGGGATTCGAGCCGCATCAGGCGTGGCAGGAAGGCCAACAGCACAATCACCGGTACGGTAATGGCCGCGCCCAGCAGGGGCTTGCGCTGATAGAACCCCGCCGAGATTCCGAAAAGTCCCGCCAGGACCAGAATCGCCACGAAGGGCGAAAAGACCAGCGTCAGGATGAAGAACAAAATGGCAAGCAGTCCCGTGACGAGGATCCAGCCCGTCATGCCTTCGCGGTAACAGACGATCAGGAATCCCAGATAGACCAACGCGGAACCGGTCTCCTTTTCCAGCAGGATGGCCAGGATCGGGACGCCGATCACGGTCAGGATCCGGATGAAGTCTTTCGGATTGCTGAACTTGAACTCGTATTTGCTCATCAGTTGGGCCAGGAGGATGGCCGTGGCGATCTTCGAGAATTCGGCCGGCTGCAGGCGGAACGGTCCGATGGCGAACCACGACTTGGAACCGTTGACCTCCACGCCCACGAAGGCAACAGCCACCAGCATCAGGACCATCAGCCCGTAGAACGGCCAGGAGATGGCCGGATAGACCCTCGACGGGATGATAAACAGGATGAGGATCGCCAGCACCAGGGCGGAGCCCACCCAGATGAGGTCCATCACATATTTCTCCTTGATGCTGAAGACGAAGCCTCCTTCGCCCACGGACGAGGAGAAGATGTTCATCCAGCCGAAGACCACCAGCAGCAGGTAGAGCCCCACCACGACCCAGTCGAGTTTCTTATAATTGACCTCCGGCATCGGCTATTTCTTCTTGATTTTGACTTTGTGGAGCAAGTTGCCGTCGAAGACACGCTGCTCCAGGGCTTTGCGTTCCGGGGAGATATCCCCTTTCAAATATTTTTCCACCAGCAGCGAGGCGATGGGCGCAGCCCAGGTGGCGCCGAAGCCGCCGTTTTCCACATACGCCACCACGGCGATCTTCGGGTCGTCCTTCGGGGCGAAGGTGATGAACACGGAATGGTCGTCGCCGTGCGGGTTCTGGGCGGTACCGGTCTTGCCGCAGGCGATCACGCCGGGGATGCGGGCAATCGTAGCCGTGGCGCCGCCGCCTGTGTAGTTGATGGCCAGTTCCATGCCCTGGACGATGTCGCGGAAATGCGTGGTATCGACCATCGTGTAGTGCCGCTCCTTGAACCGGGGATCGATGGGACTCTCGGGCGTGTCTTTCTGCAGGTGCGGGGTGTAGAAGAACCCGCGGTTGGCGATGGTCGCGGCCAGGTTGGCCAGGTGGAGCGGCGTGCAGCCGATCTCGCCCTGCCCGATGGAGAGGGAGATGATGGAGATCGACTTCCAACGGCCCTTGCCGTGGAGACGGTCATAGCGCTCGGAGGTCGGCATGGTGCCCGCCTTCTCGCCCGGAATGTCAGTCTCGAGTTTCCGGCCGAAGCCGAAACTCTCGGTATATTGTTTCCAACGCTCGAAGCCCTCCTGGACGGAGCCGTACTTCGGATTGTCGAGGATCGAGCGGAAGACGTAGCAGTAGTAGGCGTTGCACGACATCATGATCGACTGGTAGAGGTTGATCGGGCTCGGGTGCCCGTGGCAACCTACACGCAGGTTGCCTACCACGTAGCCGCGGTGGCAGCCGTACATCGTGCTAGGCGTGAGGACCCCTTCCTGGAGGCCGATCAGTCCGTTGACCAGTTTGAAGACGGAGCCCGGCGGCTGCGGCGACATCACGGCCCGGTTGTACATCGGCTTGTAAGGGTCGTTCACCAGTTCCCGGTAGTATTTGCTGATGTCGGAAAGCTGGCTCACGTCGATGCCGGGGCTGGAAACCATCGTGAGGATTTCACCCGTAGCCGGTTCGATGGCCACCAGCGATCCCACCTTGTTCTTCATTAGCCGCTCGCCATAGGCTTGCAGCACGCCGTCGATGGTCGTGGTCACATCCACGCCGGCCGTGGCGGTCTTGTCGTATTCGCCGTCGCGGTAGCGCTCCTTGATCCGGTTGTGGGCGTCGCGCAGGTAAATGCTGTAGCCCTTCTCGCCGCGCAGCAGCGGCTCATAGGCCTCCTCCATGCCCGTCTTGCCCACATAATCGCCGCTTCGGTAGTCCGGGTGCTCCTTGATGTAGGCGGCATCCACTTCGGAGATGTAGCCCAGCAGGTTGCCGCCTGCGTTGAAGGGGTAGGTGCGCGAAGTGCGCGGAACGCCCGTGAAGCCGGGGAAGAGGAAACTCTTCTCGATGAACATGTTGTACTGTTCGCCCGTGACCTGGCGCTTGAATACCAGGGTCTGGTAGCCGATCTTCCGGCGGTAGAGCCGGTACTCCCGGAACTTCTCGTGGACGAAGGAGGTGTCGAGGTCGAAGATCCGGCAGAAGGCCACGGTATCGAACGGCTGCACGTCGTAGGGCGTGACCATGATGTCGTAGGTGATCTTGTTGTCCACCAGCACCTGGCCGTTGCGGTCGAGGATCCGGCCGCGGGCCGGATAGATGGTCTCGTACTTGAGGGCGTTGTTCTCGGCGGTCACCCGGTATTCCTTGTCGAGGATCTGGACCTGAAACAGCCGGAACGCAATGACCGCGAAGACGAGGATAATGGCACTGGCGACGATGCTCCTGCGGCTCTGGAACGGGGACATGGCTCAGCTGCGGTTCTGGAGGGGCAGCGAGAGCAGCAGGCACAGGGCCGTGCTGGCCACCCAGCTGATGAGGAACTGGCCCAGCAGGAAAAGGGGCGGGCGGAAGCTGACGCAGTCCACCAGGATATAGGCCGCCAAATAGAGGGCTGTAATGACGCCGAGGTACTTGAGATACTTCATCAGGCCGACCTCCCGGATCTTCGGGACTTCCGTCTTGTCCTGCCGGTCGGCGTTGACCAGGATCCGGTAGAAGAACTTGCGCGGGGCGGCAGCCAGCACGGCGGCAAAAGCGTTGAGCCCCGGCACACCGTCGGACAGGATGTCAAGTCCGAGCCCGAGCGCGAAGGCGATCAGCATGACTGCGTGCGGGCTGCGGGAGAGCGGAATGCAGATAATCAGCAGCGGAATCAGGGTCAGGGATACCCACGGCCCCAGATGCACGTAGTCCGAGATGACCAGCTGCAGAATGAACAGCAGCACGAAGAAGAGGATGTCACCTGTCTTATTCATGGGCGTTGGCGTTGAGCTCCCGGATTTCTTCTCCGCGGTTGTTCTTGACGATATAGACGTTGTGCAGCGACCGGAAGTCCTCGAAGAGGAGGATGGTCAGGTCCTGCGACGATCCCTGGTTGATCTTCGATTCGACTACGCGGCCGATCGGGATGTCGGGCGGGTAGATGGTGGAAAAGCCGCTTGAAAGCACGGTGTCGCCCGGGGCGGCCTGCACATGCACAGGGATCTCGCTCAGGACGGCCTTGTCCGGTGCCAGTCCCGGCCAGTTCATCGGGCCGAAAGCGCCGCTGCCGGCCAGTTTCGCACTGACCGACTGCTCGGTGTTGAGCAGCGAGATGACGTAGGAATAGTGCCGGCTCACCGCACTGACGATGCCGATCACGCCACGGGCCGTAACCACGCCCATACCGGGTTCGACTCCTTCCTTCGCACCCCGGTCGAGAATCAGGTAGTTGTGCTGCCGGTCCACGGAGTTGCGGATGACGGTGGCGCCGATGAACGTGTAGTCGGGCTCGATGATCCGCACCACGCTGTCGAGTTCCGCCTTGGCCGAGGCATAGCGGGCGAGTTGCTGCCTCAGTTGCAGGTTCTCGGCCGCAAGCCGCTCGTTTTCAGTCTTGTAATGGAAATAGTAGGTAGCCTGGCTGGTCCTTGTCCAGAACCAGGCCTGTACGCTGCGCACGGCTCCCAGAACCTTGTACCGCTGCACGACACCCCCCTTCACCACCAGGAGGATGGCGACGGTTTCGAGGACGATGAACAAGGCGATGGCGGTAAGGCTCGAGAGGAGACCGTAACGTTTCATCGCATGAGGAAGGGATAATTCGGATTCTTCAGGGCGATGCAGGTGCCGCGGGCCACAGCGCGGAGCGGGTCTTCCGCCACGTGGAACGGGATATTGATCTTCTTGGAGAGGCGCACGTCAAGGCCGCGCAGCAGGGCGCCGCCGCCCGTGAGGAAGATGCCCTTCCGGACGATGTCGCTATAGAGCTCCGGCGGGGTCTTCTCGAGGACGGTGAGGATGCTCGACTCGATCTTGACGAGCGATTTGTCGAGGCAGTGGGCGACTTCCTGGTAGGTAACGGGCGCTTCGACCGGGTGGACGGTCATCAGGTTCGGGCCCTTGACCACGAAGGGCTCGAGGGGTTCTTCGAGTTCGGAAATGGCCGCGCCGATGCGGATCTTGATCTGCTCGGCAGTCGGTTCGCCGATGCGGATGTTATACTGCTGGCGCATATACTGCTGGATCTCGCTGGTGAACACATCGCCGGCCGTCTTGATGCTCTCGTCGGCCACGATGCCGCCGAGGGAGATGACGGCGATCTCGGTGGTGCCGCCGCCGATGTCCACGATCATGTTGCCCATCGGGGCGGTGACGTCGAGCCCGATACCGAGGGCGGCCGCCATCGGTTCGAAGATCATCTGGACGTCGCGTCCGCCGGAGTGCTCGGAGGCGTCGCGCACGGCGCGTTTCTCCACCTCGGTAGAACCGGAGGGGATGCACACCACCATCCTGAGGCTCGGGGAGAAGATCGAGCGCTTGTTGTTGATCATCTTGATGAATTCGCGGATCATCATCTCGGAGGCGTCGAAGTCGGCGATCACGCCGTCCTTGAGGGGACGCACGGTCTTGATGTTCTGGTTCTCCTTGCCCTGCATGGCCTTGGCTTTGGTGCCGACAGCGGCGCACTTGCCCGTGAGCTTGTCGATAGCCACAATGGAGGGTTCGTCGATGACCTTCTTGTCATTCATGAAAATGACGGTGTTGGCGGTGCCCAGGTCGATGGCGAGTTCCTGCTGTAAAAATGAAAAAGCCATATTTTTTATCTTTTTTTTCGGTTTAGGTTATACAAGACAAAAATAGAAATATTCTCGCGATAATTGTTTATTTTTGTCTATCATTTTTTCAACATCTTTTCATCAATGAAACGCTATGCGGTGATCGTGGCCGGCGGGCAGGGCGTCAGGATGGGCGCCGACCGGCCGAAGCAGTTCCTGGAAGTCGGCGGCAAACCCATTTTGCGCCATACCATCGAGCGTTTTCTTGCCTTCGACCCGACCATCGAGATCATCGTGGTGCTTCCTGCTGCGCAGAAAGAGGTGTGGCGTGACTACTGTCGTGGGAACAACTTTCTCGAACGCTATTCCATGGTTTCAGGTGGCATCACCCGTTTCCACTCCGTGCAGAATGCCCTGAAATATGTAGGCGACGAAGGCGTAGTGGCCGTCCACGACGGCGTCCGGCCGCTGGTCCGGCGGGACCTGCTGGAACGGACTTTCGAGGCGGCGCTCCGATGGCCTGCGGTCGTGCCGGCAGTTCCGGTCGTAGAGTCGCTGCGGCGTCTCGACGGTGAGGAGAATTCCGTCCCCGTGCGCCGCGACGGGATGATGCTGGTGCAGACACCGCAGATCTTCGAGGCGGGTGTGCTGAAAAACGCCTATCAGCAGGCTTTCTCGACGGCTTATACCGACGACGCCTCGGTAGTCGAGGCGTCGGGTGTGGCGGTGCACGTCATCCCCGGCGATCGGATCAACCTGAAGATCACGACCCCGGAGGACCTGCAGCTGGCGGAAGGGCTGCTTACGCTTTTCTCTTTCTAGGAACCGCCTTGATGTAGTCGTAGTCTTTCACCCAGATCTGGCGTTCGATCGCCTGGTCAAGCGAGACCATCGTCTCGGTACGGCTGATGCCCGGGATGTTCTGGATGGTGTCGATAAGCGTCTTCATCAAATGGTCGTGGTCGAAGCAGTAGAGCTTCAGCAGGAGAGAATGGATTCCGGTGACGAAGTGGCATTCCACCACTTCCGGGATGTTCTTCAGGGTTGCCACGACTTTGGAATAGCTGCTGGCCTCGGACAGCGAGACACAGACAAATACGCAGACGTTCAGTCCGAGCGCCTCCGGTTTGACGAGCAGGCGCGATCCGGTGATGACGCCCGCGGTTTCCATTTTCTTGACCCGTTGGTGGATGGCTGCTCCCGAAACGCCGCACTCGCGGGCAATTTCCAGGAAAGGCATCCGTGCATTCTTGACGAGAAAACTCAAGATTTTTTGATCGATCTCGTCGACTTGGTAGTTCATTTTTGCCATAATGTCTGCAAATATAAATTATAATTGCAAACTGTAATCAAAAAAATGACAAAAAACCGAAAAAGTTCAAAAGAAGCCCGTATTATTTCTTTTTGGCTGCTTTGGAAATGATAGTCAAGCACGCTTCTTCCGTCAGGGCCGCCGCGTCCTGCTTCTTCGGGATCTTATAATTTTCCTTCCCTTTTTTGATGTAAGGGCCGAAGCGGCCGTTGAGGACCTGGATGCCCGAACCGGGGAATTCCGCGATCACTTTCTTGGTTTCTTTGGACAGGCTGTCTTCGATCAGCGCGATGGCCTGCGCTTCAGTGAGGCTGTAGGGATCCTGTCCCTTGGCCAGGGAAACGAACTTGCCGCCGTACTTGATGTAAGGGCCGAAGCGGCCGATGGCCGTCGTGATCTCGAGGTCGTTCCAGTGGCCCACGACGCGCGGCAGGGCGAACAGTTGCAGGGCGTCTTCCAGTGTCACTGATTCGATGAGCTGACCCTTCTTGAGGCTGACGAACTGCTTGTCGGGGTCGTCGGATGCGCCTTTCTGGAGCAGCGGGCCGAAGCGGCCGATGCGGGCCGTGATGGGTTTGCCGGAAGCAGGATCGATACCGATCAACCGTTCGGCGTGGGTATGTTCATGGTCCTGCATGCTTCCGTCCACTTCCTGGTGGAACGGTCCATAAAAGTCGCTGATCACCTTGTCCCAGGCAAGTTTGCCCTTGGCTACCTTGTCGAACGATTCTTCCACATGGGCCGTGAAGCCGTAGTCGAGGATGTCCGCGAAGTTGGCGGCCAGGAAGTCGGTAACCACCATCCCGATGTTTTCGGGAAGCAGCTTCTTCTTCTCGGCGCCGTATTTCTCCGTCTGGAGACTGCGCCGGATCTCGCCGTCACGCAGCGTGAGGAGGCAGATCTCCCGGTCGATGCCGGGCTTGTCGCCCTTGATGATGTAGCCGCGCGTGGTGAGGGTGCTCACGGTCGAGGCGTAGGTCGAAGGACGGCCGATGCCGAGTTCCTCGAGCTTCTTGACCAGGCTCGCTTCACTGTAGCGCGGCGGACGCTGGGTGTATTTCTCGGTGGCGGTGATGCTCTCGCAGCGGAGTTCCTGTCCCTGTCCAAGCGACGGCAGGACGGCGCGGATTTCGTCTTCCTCGTCGTCTCGTCCTTCGATATAGACTTTCAGGAAACCGTCGAAAAGGATCTGTTCGCCGGTCACCAGGAATTTCTCGGAGAGGGTCGTGCCGCAGATTTCGACGTCGGTCTTCTCGACGATGGCGTCGGCCATCTGGCAGGCGACGGTCCGTTTCCAGATGAGCTGGTAGAGCCGCCGCTCGGTGGCGGTGCCTTCGATGTCCTGGTTGCTGACGTAGGTGGGACGGATGGCCTCATGGGCTTCCTGTGCTCCCTTGACGCGGGTGTGGTAGTTACGCACCTTGGAATACTCGGCACCGTAGAGCCGGGTTACCGTTTCCTTGGTGGTGCCCAGGGCGAGGGTGGAGAGATTCATCGAGTCGGTACGCATGTAAGTGATCAGACCCGCTTCGTAGAGACGCTGGGCGATCGACATGGTCTGGCTCACCGAATACCCGAGTTTGCGGGCAGCTTCCTGCTGGAGGGTGGAGGTGGTGAAGGGCGGCGCCGGGCTGCGACGCGCTTCGCGCTTCTCAACCGACGCAACGCAGAACTGTTCGCCCCGGCAGCGCTCCAGGAAGGCGCGGGCTTCCGCTTCGGTGTCAAACTTGCGGTCGAGCGTGGCATGGATCGGTTTTTTGGAACCTTCTACGAAGAAAGTGCCGTCCACGCGGAAGAACGGCTTGGCGTCGAAGGCGGCGATTTCACGTTCGCGGTCCACAATCAGTTTGAGGGCGACCGACTGGACACGTCCGGCCGAGAGCTTGGGCTGGATCTTCTTCCAGAGGATCGGGGAGAGTTCGAAGCCCACGAGCCGGTCGAGGATACGGCGTGCCTGCTGGGCCTTCACGAGGTTCATGTCGATGTCACGCGGGTGCTCGATGGCTTCGAGGATGGCATTCTTGGTAATCTCATGGAAAACGATGCGGCGCGTCTTTTCCACGGGGAGTCCGAGGGTCTCGGACAGGTGCCAGGCGATGGCCTCTCCTTCGCGGTCTTCATCGGACGCCAGCCAGACCGTCGCCGCCTTCTTTGCGGCTGCGGTCAACTCCGAAACCGTCTTCTTCTTGTCACTCGATATTTCGTACTGGGGGATGAATCCATTGGCGATATCAATGCCCAACCCCTTCTTTTTCAGGTCACGGATGTGACCGAAACTCGATTTTACCGTATAATCTTTACCCAGGAACTTTTCGATCGTCTTGGCCTTGGCCGGTGACTCCACAATGACTAAATTCTCTCCCATCTCGTTCGTTTTTGGTTTTGGAAGTGCAAAGTAAAGGATAAAGGGGGCATATTTCCAAATCTTTTTTCCTAATTTTGCAAGATGGAAAAACTGGCCCCGGGCCTTTAACGAAGTTAAAAGAAAATGAAAGAATCCGTACAGAAAAAGATAACCAAGTGGTTCTGGATCCTGATCACCTTGCCGGTGGTCTGCCTGGTCCTGGCCCTGCTGCTGGTAGCGCTTTTCGCCAAGATCCCTTCGTTCGAACAGATCGAGAATCCCGACAGCAACCTGGCTACGCTGCTGATTTCCGAAGACGGTAAGGTGCTCAATACCTATCATATTGAAAACCGCTCCTATGTGAGCTACGACCAGATTCCGAAGCACGTGATCGACGCCGCCATCGCCACTGAGGACGCCCGTTTCTACCGTCACTCCGGCATCGACTTCCGCGGCCTGGGCCGCGTGGCCTTCAAGACCCTCCTGATGGGCGATTCTTCCCAGGGTGGCGGCAGTACGATTACCCAGCAGCTGGCCAAGACCCTTTATCCCCGCCAGGATCTGCACAGCCGCATCCCCGGCGGCCGGCAGCTCAAAATGATCGGCATCAAGCTCAAGGAATGGATCACCGCTGTCAAGATCGAGCGCAACTACACCAAGGAAGAGATCGTGACCATGTATCTCAACCAGATCTTCTTCGGTGGCAACGCCTACGGCATCAAGGCTGCATCCAATACCTTCTTCGCCAAGGATCCCGAGGATCTGACCGTCGAGGAGGGCGCTTGCCTGGTGGGCATGGTCAACAAGCCCACCCGCTACAATCCCGCCATCAACCCCGAGTCGTCGCTGGCCCGCCGCAACCATGTGCTCAAGCAGATGCAGAAGCACGGCAGCCTCACGCGACACGAACTCGACTCCATCACGGCCATTCCCATCGTGGTGACCTATAAGCAGCAGGACCACAATTCCGGCTACGGACCTTACTTCCGCGACATGCTCCGCAAATTCATGAACGCAGAGCAGCCGCGCCGCTCCAACTATGCCCAGGTGGAAGACTTCCGGGCCGACTCCCTGGCCTGGCGCGACAATCCCCTCTACGGCTGGCTCAACAAGAATCGCAAGCCCGACGGAAGCCAGTACGACCTCGACCGCGACGGCCTGCGCATCTATACTACGCTCGACTCCCGGATGCAGAAGTATGCCGAGGCGGCCGTCGCCCAGCATCTGGGCAAAGAGCTTCAGGGAACCCTGAACAAGGAACTCAAATACCGGAAGAATTTCCCCTTCTCGAATGACGTTCCGCAGGAAGAAGTCGACCGGCTCATGCGCAACGGGCGACGCTGGAGCGACCGCTATCGCGCCATGAAAGAGGAGGGCTATTCGGAAGCGGACATCAACAAGGCCTTTGATACCCCCGTGCCCATGCGCGTTTTCGCCTGGAACAACAAGGGATACATCGACACCACGATGACGCCCAATGATTCCATCCGTTATTGCAAGTCCTTCCTCCGCGCCGCTTTCGTGGCCATCGAACCCAACACCGGCAACGTGAAGGCTTACGTCGGCGGTCCGGACTACCGGTTCTTCAAGTACGACAACATCGGACAGGGCAAGCGGCAGGTCGGCTCGACTTTCAAGCCGTTCCTGTATACGCTTGCCATGCAGGAAGGCTATACCCCGTGCGACCGGGTGGCCAATTCTACTTATACCATTGAAGTCAACGGCGTGGACTGGGCCCCCAAAGCTGAGGTGGACGACCGCATCGTCACCCTCAAGTGGGGCCTGACCAACAGCCGCAACAACATCTCCGCCTACCTCATGAAGCAGTTCGGCCCTTATGCGCTGGTCGAGATCTGCCGCAAGATGGGCATCAGCAGCTATCTGGATCCCGTGGTTTCGCTTTGTGTGGGCTCCTGTGACCTGAGTGTACTGGAGATGGTGGCGGCCTACAACACCTTCCCCGGCCGGGGCGTGTACTGCTATCCGATGTTCGTCACCCGGATTGAAGACAACTCGGGCAACGTGCTGGCCACTTTCTCCACGCGCAAGCGGGAGGCGATCAGCGAGGTGACGGCCTACAAGATGATCAACATGATGCAGGGCGTGGTCAACGACGGTACGGCGGGCCGCATCCGCTGGCGTTATAACATCCAGGGCGACATTGCCGGCAAGACCGGTACCACCAACGACAACTCCGACGGCTGGTTCATCGGCTATACGCCGAAACTGACGGCGGGTGCCTGGGTGGGCGGTGAAGACCGGCAGGTCCACTTCTCCAGTACAGCGCTCGGCGCCGGCGCCAGCATGGCCCTGCCGATCTGGGCGCTCTTCATGCAGAAGGTCTATGGCGATCCTTCCATTCCGATCGGGCCCAACGATGTTTTCGTGGCGCCGCTCGGCTGGACCGAAGGACAGCTTTGCGACGGTTCCCAGAGTGATACGGCCGACGCATCTTCTGTGGGTAACGATTATTTTAACTGATGAAAAAAATAGCATTGATCTACGGAGGCGATTCCTCCGAATGGGGCATCTCGGTCCTCAGTGGCAAGTTTGTGGCCACCTGTCTGGATCCCGCCCGGTATGAAGTTACGGAATTGCTGCTGCGCGGCGGACAGTGGTCGGTATGTGATCCGGCCGTAACCGACGTGGCAGTTCCCGTCAAACCGTTCATCCCTTCCGAACTGAAGAACTTCGACGTGGCGATGATCATGATCCACGGCACGCCGGGTGAGAACGGTATCCTCCAGGCCGAACTGGAAAAACATAACGTACCTTTTACTACCTGCTCTTCGCGGGTGGCGGCGCTGACCTTCGACAAGCATGCCTGCAAGAAAGCGCTGCGGGGCTTGGGGATTCCCCTCGCGCCCGAGTTCTTCCTCCATCGCGGTGAGGCGTTCAATCCCGAAGCCGTCGTGGAGCAATTGGGACTTCCTGTTTTTGTCAAGCCGAACGACGGTGGCAGTTCTTTTGGCGTCACGAAGGTCAAACGGCAGGAAGATCTCGCTCCGGCTGTCGCGGCGGCCTTCTCCGAGAGCGACGATGTGCTGATCGAGAGTTATATTCCCGGCCGGGAATTGACCGAAGGCGTGTTCAATCGTCAAGGCGAGATCATCCCGCTGCCGGTGACCGAGATCATTCCGCACAATGAATATTTCGACTACGAGGCCAAGTATCTGGGCAAGAGCGACGAGGTGTGTCCCGCGCAGATTCCCGACGAGGTGGCCTTCACGGTGCGTGAGCAGACGCGCCGCATCTACCAGCATTTCGGCTGCCGCGGCCTGATCCGCTGCGACTACATCATGACGGAATCGGGCAAGGTCTATTTCCTGGAGATCAATCCGGTTCCCGGCATGACGAAGATGTCGCTGGTTCCCGCCCAGATCCGTGCCGCCGGCCTTTCCGTCGGCGAGGTGCTCGATGTCCTGATCGAGGAGGCCCTCACGTCCAATCAAGAAAATCAATAAGCCACAGATTGTCATGAAAAAACGGTTCTTCTTCCTGGCGGTTATTTGCGCCCTGTCCCTTTCTTCCTGCAAGGAGCCCGAACCCGAACCGATCCCAGATCCGACCCCGGTGGTACGGACGCCTGTTACGGTTTCCCTCGGAGAAACGAAAAAGATGACCGCTGGCACGCTGTTCGGTGCTGAAATCGCGGCGAAGCTTACTCCGGGAGCGGGGGACAACTATTTCCTCGACTTTGTGGGTGAAGGATTTGAGCTGGTTGCTGATCCGCTGAAAGACTATGACGGTTCAAAAATGTTTTCCCGTTTTGTGGGTTTGCCTTTGAATGCTGACTTCAAGTTGGCCAACAAGCCTTCTGTTTCCGGAAGCAGCGATGAAATCGACTTGTCTGCGCTTTTGGCCAAAACCCTGACCGCCAGCACTTCTTCCAAACGATTAACCTATAGTTTCGGGGGATTCCCGGCTGCGCTGACCGAATTGGAGGCCGTGCATCTGACAGAAGATTCTGTGGTCGAAATCGAGGTCTCCATGGCGAATTCCTGCCTGACGGACGGCAAAGTGAAGCCTGTGATTACCGCTGATTTGTCGGCACTTTTCGGCTTCCGCGAGGCCAAGGACGGCATCCTCTCTTTCGAAGTGGAACTTACGCCGGAAAACGGATGGACCGTTTTGAAGACTTTCCATCCTGAAACCTTTTCCGTCAAAAAAGAAAACTACAGCGCAACCACCAAAAGTGTACGGGTGGATCTCGGCGCTACTGCTAAAGCGGTCGTCACGCATGAGGGACTGAAAACGACCAAGGCCCGTCTTGCTGCCGCACCGGCCAAGATTGTACTCAATGTGACGGCCATTTTGAAAAAGGTGGAGATTGGCGGTTTCACCGGCAAGTTCGATTACAAAATCAAGGACAATTCCGCCAGTGTCAATCTTTCGGCGTTGACGGCCAAGATCGGACAGACCGACAACAGTCTGGAGAGTCTTGGCTTGAATCCGGCTGCCGGTACGGTGGCGCTGGATGTCGAAAGCACGTTCCCGGTCGAAACGGACGCCCAAGTGGGCGTAACCGCCAAGAAATCTCGGCTCACGGTCGGCAGCGTAGAGGGCATCTCGCTGGTTATTCCGGCTAAAGCGGAGGATGGTGCTGCGAAGGCGCATTATGACCTGTCAAAGCTGGACGATATTTCTCCGCTTTTGTCGAAGGTTGCCAGTGAAATGGTTTTCACGGCAGGGGCCAAGAGCAGGGATGCTGTCTGTACGTTCCCGGTAGGAGCCCCGGTCAAGGCGACTTTCGTTCCGTCTGTCAGTATTCCGCTCTGCTTCGGTTCGGCCTTGGACTTCACGACGGAAGACCGGTTCGATCTGCCGCAGAGTGTGCCGGCCGCGCTGAAAGGGGGAACGCTGGCGCTGGACGGGAAAATGGTTAACGGGTTCCCTGTGTCGTTGACCGCTGCCCTCGTCGTCGTTGACGCCGCTGGCAATGCGGTAACGGACGAGGTATCGCAGTCTTTCCCGTCAGAGCGTGAATCCGACGTCAAGGTGACTTTCAAGGCCAAGGCGGGTACCTCCCTGGAGAATGCCAAAGCTGTCGTTATTAAATATAAAGTAAAAGGTGTCGACGGCAGCCGTCCCATCAAGGCTACCGACTACATCCAGGCAACGCTCAATGCGACAATCTCCTACGCGAATTAACCTCTTTCGTCATGCCTGGCTTGGCTCCTTTCGTCATGCCCGGCCTGACCGGGCATCTAGAAGAATGTTCCTATGACTCTTCGGGATTTTGTCACACAGTGTATCGATCGATTGGCGTCGCTCTATCCGGAACCCGAGGCCAAAGCCATCGCTTTTCGTCTGCTGGAGCACATTGCCGGCATACCTTCTTATAAATACATCTCCGATCCCCATACGCAACTCGACAACGATCGTCGCGCCAAGTCTGAAACCGACCGTCATGCCCAGCCTGACCCCGATCGTCATGCCCGGCTTGACCGGGCATCTGAACTTCTGTCGGCGCTGGACGAACTCGCCACGGGAAGGCCGCTGCAATATGTGCTGGGCTTCACTGAGTTTTGTGGCCATCGGTTCAAGGTAGGTGAGGGTTGTCTGATTCCCCGCCCCGAGACCGAGGAACTCGTCTCCCGGATTATCGATGACCTCTATAACGATGAGGCCCCATCGGAATCGGCCGTCGATGACTCTCCTCCCTCCGTCATGCCCGGCTCTCCTTCGTCCATCATGCCCGGCTCTCCTTCGTCCGTCATGCCCGGCACCCCTTCGTCCGTCATGCCCGGCTTGACCGGGCATCTCGACTCCGAAGATGACGGCCCCTTCAGCATCCTCGACCTGTGTACCGGGTCGGGGTGCATCGCCTGGTCCCTGGCAGCGGAGTTTCCTGAAGCGATGGTCTACGGCTGTGACCTTTCGGCTGCAGCCTTGCGCTATGCCTGCCGGCAGCGCCTCAAGGTGCCCGGCGCCAAGCCCATCTTCTTCACGGCCGATGTGCTGGCCGCACCGCCGGCCGGCCTTCCGCAGTTCGATGTCATCGTCTCCAATCCGCCCTACATCTGCGATAGTGAGCGTACCGCCATGCGTCCCAACGTCCTCGATTTCGAGCCGGCCGAAGCCCTCTTCGTTCCCGACGACGATCCGCTCAAGTTCTACCGCGCCATCGCCCGCTGGGCCGACGCCCTCCTGCGTCCCGACGGACATCTCTATCTGGAAATCAACGAGCGTTTCGGCCCCGAAGTCGCCGCCCTCTTCCCTGGCTCTCAGGTTGTCCCGGATATTTCCGGTCGTGACCGCTTTGTCATCCGATAACACTCCCCAATGATGCATGTGTCCCTACGCTTTTTAAAACAAACAGGTCTGCTGCTGATCGGCCTGTTGATTTCAGTTTTTGTCTCGGCATGCCATGAGGATCCTCCAGTACCGGAGGAAGAAGTCGAAGAAAAGATTGACATTCCATTGTGCGATTCTTTGCGGATCACGGTCGAGCAGATCGTGAACCGGTATGTGGGAGACCTGCTGTACAAGGCCGATGATGGTGCCTACTATTATGTCACGGAACCGGATTCGCTGCATGTGGACGTCTATTCAATCCAGATCCCGGATTCGACCTTCACCTTCGAGGCATACAATGATATCGAACTGCCGCTGTTCTCGTTTTCGGATCAGGGAGCGGCTGCCGTTTCGGAGCCGTATGACGTCTACTGGTCCAATCAAGAGATGGCCTACGCAATCCAGGGCATCCGTTTCCCGCCGGAGATTACCCAGTTCATGGATATCTATCTGGAAGATACATACCTCTCTGTGACGGTATCGCTTCCAAGAGACCGGATTCTGTCGGGAACACTGCGTGCGGATCTTGCCCTTGTCGATGGTACCGAGTACCCGTTCCCGGGGTTGCTCTTCCAAGATATGGTGTTCAGCGAAGAAACGGGTTATTCGTGTGTGAAGGAGTTTCCGGTCGGGCTTTTGGATGTCACACGGCTTCCGGCTTATGATGCGTCGAGTGCTACATTCCTCGGGAATTCCAGTATCACTTTTTGGGCAACAGTCCAGTCCTCGGATCTGGTGATCAGCCAGGATGTCGGTTTCCTCGTACATTTTGAGTTGGTACATCCGTGTATCCAGTCGATTTCCGCCTTATTTGAGTTTCCGGAACAGCGGGTCCACTATGCTTATTCAACGGCGCCCATTCCGGATCTGCTTCAAAAGCTGGATGCTTATCTGGATTTCCAGAAGCCCCAGATTTCGTTGGAAATGCGTTCCAATCTCAACACGCCCTATCTGGCCCATGTGCAGATGTCTGCCTGGAAAGGAGGGAAGGCCCTTCCCGGTGACCTAGATTTCTCGCTTTTCATTCCCTATTCCGTGTACCAGCGTTTCATCAGTTCTCAAAAGAGTGTGATCGGCCCTGGCAACCGTCAGGCTTTTGATGTTGACGTCAAATTGACCAGTGTCCTGGGGCCTGTTCCCGATTCGGTCATCTGCGATTTACGCCTCTACGCGACGCAGAAAGGCGGTATTGTCTATCGAGGCGAACCGGCATGGCTGGATATCAAGCCTTCCGTCTATATTCCGATTGCTTTCGACGATGCTTTTTCGATGACCTTCCGTGAGATGATCGGTTCTTTGTTGACCTTGCATGAAACCATGCCTGTCGTGGAAGGAACGGTGGAAAACCGAACTCCCATAACGGGCGGGTTTTCCGTCATCCTGATTGACAGGATGGGTGATCCGGTAGCTTCGACTGAGACGATCGAATTCGGCCGGAATGCAAAAAAAGAGGTGAAACTCGAATTCTCTCTCCAAGAAGGGAGATCCCTCAAAGAGGCCATCCGGGCAGTCATCGTCTGGCACGCCCATTCGCGTAACCATTATGCCCTTCGCGCCACTGATTATGTCGAGTATAGCCTGAACCTGCACACCTGAAAGCCCCCGTTCCTCCTCAGCTCCCGGCGCCTTCTTTCACAGGCTCCGGTGAGCGAAGCGACCGTCTCAGCACACGGTGACCTTCTTTCACTGCCGCCGGTGAGTGAAACGGCCTCTCCGGCACACGGCGGCCTTCTTTCGGCGCCTCCGGTGAGCGAAACGGCCTCTCCGGCACACGGCGGCCTTCTTTCGGCGCCTCCGGTGAGTCAAACGACCATCTCTACTCACGGCGCCCCTCTTTCACACACATCGGTGTGTAAACCGGCCTCTCCTACTCACCACTCGGGATAGCGGCTTTCACCCATCGAGTGGCAGATTTTCCCTATCGAGCGGCCGGTTGGGGGTTTCCTCGTTCAGGTCCGGGAGCCCATTCTCAGGCTCCTGCGGACCTGGACGGGAGAAAACCCGCTTCAGCAACGACCTGCCAATCACCTCGATTATTCCCTTCGGCCGCCACTGACTATCATCGCGGTTATCCCTGACAGCGTGCTGGCAGGAGATAACCGCCCTCTGCTACCGTTGAATCACCCCGTCGGCGAAGCCATCAGTAAGTCCGGACATGGTCCTTGCGGCGCCACTCCGGGCAAGGTCCCTTAGAGACCACCCCATGGGACCAGAAGTCCGAGGGGTGCCACGCCACGAATCAGAGCTATCTGACTATGGTGGAAAAGGACCATGGTGTGGAATTGGATTCCGCCAAAGTGTCCGCACTCATGGTCGTCCAGATGCTGTATTTCGCATATCAGTTGCAGACACTGGCTTCCCAAAGGTGGGTGTACTCAGGCGAAGCCTAAAAACACGAAGTCTATGGCCAATCCGCTGCGGACACTTTGGTTGGTAGATGGCTAGATGGCTGGCGCGAGCCCGGTGATTCGCTATTCTGCCCTTGTCTGACCGGCTCTTCTCCGGCTCGCGTTTGTACATCTCGTCTGTATACCCCGTGTTTGTACACATTGTGTCCATCTCGAGCCGGATCATCCTTTGTCCTGCCACCGCCGGTTTGACTTCTCCCCGGCTCGTGCCAGACGCATCTGCCCGTCCCGAGCCGGATTATTCACCGATCTATCTATGGCTGGTTGCCTTTTACCGGGCTCGGGCGGGTTTACGGAAAGCCCAAGCCCGTTGTCTCGTGGTCTGACCATCGCCGAGTGATACTGAATTGGGCTCGGAAGCGACTGATGTTTTGAGCGTCGTCTATGGCGTAGGGCGGTTATCTCCTGCCAGCGCAGCTGGCCCTCTGGATTTCAGGGGCCAGGCCCAGCGCTGTCAAGGATAACCGCGTAATTTGTCAGTGGCTGTTTGCGAGGGCGATTAACTAGTCAGGCCAATCTTGGCTGAGACGGTTATCTCCCGGCCGGGCCAGCAGGAGCCTGAGAAGGGGCTCCCGGGCCCAGCCGAGGATAACCGTTCCGCCGAAAGTGGAGTGCAATTGTCGCGAGTCAGAGAGAGCCCTAATTCTCGAGACCCGAGAGGGGACTATCGGTTACAGGCCCTAAATGTGTCTGCTGGTTGTGATCCCGTGAGGTTATTGACTATTCGTTGTCAGAGGGAGAAGTCGATGTCCATCAACAATAGAGTTGGAAATAAAAGGCTCCGCCCGGTATTTCCGCTGATCCAGATAATATAGCCGGGCACGGATTGCAAGAGAAATCGCCACAAAACACCATCCGGCCAAGTTCCACAAGCGGATCCTTGGCCGGATGGTAGTTTCGGAGGCGTCCGGCCATGAAAAAGGCCGAAAACCTTGGCCGGAATTAAATCGTCAGTTCTTCACCCTCGCTATGGGCGATGATCACGGCGCCGCAGGTGTCGCCGTAGGAGTTGATGCAGGTGCGGGGCATGTCGCAGATCTGCTCGACGGCCAGCACCATGCCGATGCCCTCGAGCGGCAGGCCGACCGCCGAGAGGACGATGGCCAGCATCACCATTCCGGCCATCGGAATGCCCGCCGCGCCGATGGCCGCCAGCAGGGCCGTAAAGACGATCATGATCTGCTGGACCAGCGTCAGGTCGATCCCGTAAGCCTGGGCGATGAAGATCGCTGCCACACATTCATACAAGGCCGTTCCGTTCATATTGATCGTGCTGCCCAGCGGCAGGACGAAGCTGGCGATCTTGTTCGAGATGCCGCATTTCTCCTGCGAATCCCGGATGTTGATCGGAAGGGCTGCACCGGAGGAACAAGTGGAGAAGGCCGTCAAGATGCCGGTAGACATCTTGGAAATGTGCCGCCAGGGATTTTGTTTTCCGAGAATCCGCACAAGTAGCGGCAGCACCACGCCGCCCTGGAGGAGCAGGCCGCCCCAGACCACCAGCACGAAGATTCCGAGGCTGCCGGCCATGGCCAGCAGGGCCTTCGGATCGTTGGCCTGCTTGCCCACGACGTTGGTTACGATGGCGAACACGCCGTAGGGAGCCAGCTTGATGATGAACATCGTAATCTTCATGATCACTTCGTAGATGGCCGTAAAGAGATTGTTCAGGAATCCCGCATGCTTTTCGTCCACCTTGTTCATGAAGAGTCCGAAGATGACGGCGAAGAAGATGATCGGCAGCAGGTCACCCTTGGCCATGGCCTCGAAGATATTGGCCGGCACGATGTTCACGATCTGGTCGATGAACGATACGTTTTGGGCGTTCACCGTCGAAACATCTTCCGTCAGGTTCAGCGTAGCTCCCACGCCCGGCTTGACGAGGTTGACCAGCGTCAGGCCGATGACCGCGGCAATCAGGGTGGTTCCAATATAGTAGAGGATGGTCTTTCCGGCGATGCGTCCCAGTGCCGCGGAGTTGCCCATGCCGGCCACCCCGAGCGCGATGGAGGTGAACACCAGCGGGATGACAATCATCCGCAGGCCGCGCAGGAAGATGTCACCAGCCCACTTGATGTATTTGTACCAGTTTTCGTACGGGGTGATCTTGCACAGCAAGATGCCCGCCAGGACGCCAAGGCCGATACCGATGAGGATCTGCCAATGGAGCGCCAGCCCTTTTTTCTTTGCGTTCTCTGCCATGGTTTATGCCTTGCGTCCGCTTTGGGCGACCATGGTGGCCACTTTCTGGTTGAACGCGGTGTTGTCGAGGAGTTCTTCCAGCGTGATGTGCATCCGCCAGCGCCAGTAGTGCTTGGGATTGGCCGGGATGTTGATCCGCTCGCTGGCCGTGTCGGCGACGCGGAGTGCCGGTTCCAACGAGAACCAGTCCTGCAGCGGCAGGATGGTCAGCATGGACGGGGAATACAGGTGCTCGGCGATGATCCACTGGCAGGTTTCGACGGGACAGTCTTCTCCGCCATGGTTCTCACCCCACCAGCCGCGCAGTGTGCTCGTATCATGCGAGCCTGTGGTGCAGACGCTCATATACGGATATTCCGACGGATTGCCGAGCATTTGCCGGGGATCCTTCGGCATGCGCTGCACTTCGAGCGAAAGGATGTGCAGATCTGTAAGTACCTGCGGCACGCAGGCCGGAATCATGCCGAGGTCTTCGGCGCAGGTGAGCATGTTGGTGGCACCGATCAACTCGGGCAGCTTGTGCATGGCCTGCTCACGCCAGAACTCGGTGTTGCGGGTGTAGAAGAACTCGTCGTAGAGGCGGTTGTAGGCATCTTTCTCCCATTGCTGCAGGTCATTGTAGCTGCGGGTGTACTGGGCGCTGATGCGCGGGTGCCACAATCCCTTGTGGATCGGATCTTCCAGGAAGAGCACTTCGCGCGGGTCGTCGTCCGCGTACGGGCGGGCGTGCCGCTGTTCGTCGAAATGGAAGCCTCGCCAGCGCAGGTCGTCAACCGAGAAGGGCAGTGCCGGGCTGAAGTGGCCCATCAGGCCGGATTTATAGGGCACGGGAATCTCCCAGATGCGGAAGAATCCCAGTACGTGGTCGATGCGGTAGGCGTCGAAATATTCGGCCATCTTGCGGAAGCGGCGTTTCCACCAGGCGTAGCCGTCCTGGGCCATCCGTTCCCAGTTGTAGGTCGGGAAGCCCCAGTTCTGGCCGTCAGCCGCGAAGGCGTCCGGCGGGGCGCCGGCCTGTTCGCCCATGTTGAAGTATTCGGGCTGGGCCCAGGCTTCGACGCTGTGTGGCGTGATTCCGATAGGGATGTCGCCCTTGAGTGCCACTCCCTTCGCGCGGGCGTAGTCGTGTGCTTCGCGGAGCTGCCGGTCCAGATGATACTGGACGAAGATATAATAGTCCATCTCGGCCTTGACCTCTTTGTAGAGTTTGGCAACGCCGGCGGCACTGTATTTCTTGAGTCGTTTCCATTTCGAGAAGTCGGCTGTGTCGTAGTGGTCGCGCAGCACGCAGAAAGCGGCGTAGGGCATCAGCCAGTCGCGGTTGGCTTCGAGGAAGGCCTGGAAGGCCTTGCTGCCCATCGTCCGGCTGCCTTTTTGGGCGAAGATGGCCCGGGTGTAGCGTTCTTTCAGGTCGAAGACGCGCTCATAGTCGAGTTGCGGCAGGGCGTTGAGTTCGGCGGCTTCGGCTTCGAAGGCGGCCTGGGCTTCTTTGTTGCGAAGCGGGCCGATATCCTGCAGGTTCAGATAGATGGGATGCAGGGCCATGATGGTGATGCCGCCGTAAGGGTAGGAGTCGGTCCAGGTCTTGGTGGACGTGGTGTCGTTCACGGGAAGCAACTGAAGGACTTCCTGTCCTGTGGCGGCTGCCCAGTCGGCCATCAGCTTGATGTCGGCGAAGTCTCCGATACCGGCGGAGTGGCGGCTCCGAAGTGAGAAGACGGGAATGGCGGTGCCGGCGTAGCGGGGATGTTGGTCGGGGAAGGTGGTCTCGGTGACGGCGGCGGGATTGGTGCGGTTGTAGCAGGTCTCCCAGACGAGGGTACCGTCTTTCTTGCGGAGAAGGAATTTATACTCGAAGGTGTCGGGCAGTTTGGTTTTATCGAGGTCGATGTGCCAGAGGATGCCCTGGGTATTGGTCATGGGCAGGGCTTTGGCGGGGTCCCAGCCGCCCAAGGCCGGGCAGCTGCCGGTCAGCAGCACTTGTTCGCCGTGCAGCAGCCACGGCCCGATGGTTTTGATGGTAATCGTTTCCATATTGTGTTTATTGTCTATTGTCTCACCTTCGTCCGTCATGCCCGGCTTGATTCCGTCCGTCATGCCCGGCTTGATTCCGTCCGTCATGCCCGGCTTGACCGGGCATCTCGCCTTCGTCCGGGCTCCGCTGGCTCTGGTTTTCGTCTGGCTCGCAGAGAAATGCTCGCTGCGCCGAAAACCACCCGCCGCTCCGCCCTCACCGGTCGTTCAAATCGGTCGTTCGTAACGGCTTTTCTTCACCGTCTTCGTCATGCCCGGCTTGATTCCGTCCGTCATGCCCGGCTTGACCGGGCATCTCGCCTTCGTCCGGGTTCCGCGTCCAGGAGGTACAGCGGAAAAACTTCCGCTTCGCTTCATCCCTCCCAAGCAAGCTTGGGCCCCTCCCGTTCACAAGGCCACGGGCGGCCATGGTTTTTCCGCCCGTACCTCCTTCCCGCTCCGCCCTCACCGGCCGTTCAAAGCGGCCGTTCATATTCGCCTCAATTTTCAAAGATAGCGATTTTTTTCGTATGTTTGTCGTATGGCTACGAAGATTAAGACAGTTTGGTATTGCACATCGTGCGGGAATGAGAGTCCGAAATGGATGGGGAGGTGTCCTGCTTGTGGTGAATGGAATACGATGGTGGAGGAGCCTCGGGCCCCGAAGGGTTCTGCCGGTGGTGGTGCTACGGGGGTGACCTCACGGTCACGGGCGTATATCGACGCTTCGGATGCGCGACCCCAGCGGCTGCGGGAGATTGACCTGTCGAGCGATAATCGCTTCTCCATTGGCATCGAAGAACTCGACCGGGTTCTGGGTGGCGGGATGGTGGCCGGCTCGATGATTCTTATCGGCGGAGAGCCCGGCATCGGAAAGTCCACGCTCTCGCTGCAAATCCCACTCTGCTGTAAGGATTTGCGGACGCTTTATGTCTCCGGAGAGGAGAGTCCCAAGCAGATCAAGCTCCGCGCCGAACGGCTCGGGGGGCGCGACGACGACTGTTTCATCTTGAGTGAGACTGTCCTGGAGAACATCTTGACCCAGGCACGTGAGATCAAGCCTGCACTGCTCATTGTCGATTCCATCCAGACTATCTACAGCGAGGCGCTCGATTCTTCGGCGGGCAGTGTGTCGCAGGTCCGCGAATGCGCCTCGGCACTGCTGCGCTACGCCAAGGAGACAGGCACGCCCGTCATTCTCATCGGCCACATCACCAAAGACGGAACGCTGGCGGGACCGAAGATCCTTGAGCACATCGTCGATGTCGTGCTGCAGTTCGAGGGCGACACCAAGGGATCTTACCGAATCTTGCGCAGTATAAAGAATCGCTTCGGCTCGACGGACGAACTGGCCGTTTTTGAGATGACCGGTGCCGGTCTGCGCGAAGTGCGCAATCCGTCTGAAATCCTCATCCCGATGCATCAGGATGACCTTTCGGGCATTGCCATCGCCGCCATGATGGACGGCACGCGACCCTTTCTCATCGAAATCCAGGCACTTGTCAGCACAGCAGCCTACGGCACGCCGCAGCGCTCGGCCACCGGTTTCGACAGCCGCCGGCTCAATATGTTGCTGGCCGTGCTGGAGAAGCGTGCCGGTTTCAAGCTGGCAGCCAAGGATGTATTCCTGAACATTGCCGGTGGTCTGCGGGTCTCCGATCCTGCCTGCGACCTGGCCATTGTCGCTTCGATTCTTTCTTCAAATTTCGACCTGTATATTTCTCCGAAAGTATGCTTTGCCGCGGAGGTCGGTCTCAGCGGCGAAATCCGCCCTGTCAGCCAGGTGGAGCGGCGCATCGCCGAGGCCGAAAAACTCGGCTTTGAAGAGATATACATATCCTCTTTCAATAAGGAGTCTTCGTTCGCAGGGCGCAAGAAGAAGGCCGAAGGTGGCATTACTGTCACGCCCGTCGCCGATATAGCCGCCCTCTGCCGCAGACTGTTCCAGTAACAATCCGCTATGTTCAAAGTAAGTGACCCGCTGACTACGCCGCCGCCGGTTTTCTCCACCGAACTCCAGCGGCAAGTGTATGAAACTTTCGCACGATTGGATATCCCGTTCGAGCGGGTGGATACCGATCCGGGTCTCACGATGGAAGACTGCCAGCATATCGATGAGAAGATCGGCGTCCGTATCGTCAAGACCCTTTTCCTTTGCAACCGCCAGCAGACGGAGTTCTACTTATATGTCACGACCGATGACAAGCCCTTTGTCACGCGGGAATTCTGCGGTGTGCTGGGCATTCCGCGCGTGTCGTTCGCGTCGGCAGAATGGCTTTGGTCGCTGACCGGTGTCGAAGTCGGCGCCACGACGATGCTGAGTGCCATCCTTCCTTCCACCGAGCGGGTTCACTTGGTTATGGACCGCAGTGTCGCCGAAAGTGAGTGGTATGCCTGCACCGATGGTACGCCTACCTGCTTCGTCAAACTTCGGACCCGCGACCTCCTCGAAAATTACCTGGCCGGCCGCTCCATCCAGTTTATTTGATTCCGGCTATTGCTAGAACATCACATTGACACCGAAGCAACCGCTTTCGGTGAAGTTTTCAATCGGAATCAACTGCCGGTTGGTTTTCAACGTGGCTTTGTTCAGGCCGATGAAGACCCCGACCCATTTCTTCGGGATAAACTCAGCATAGACACCATAGGTGTTGACCGCGCCGAGGAAGGTTCCGTTGAGTCCGATGTTGAGCCAGCGTACGGGCGAAACATTGGCAGAGGCCATCAAGTGGTTGAATCCCATGGAACGGTAGTACAGCAGCCCCGCACTGACCATCTCGTTCAGGAACGGCACTTCGACACCGGCATAAATCGACGGTTCGAGGATGTGACTGTAACCGTCGGCCTCGGCGCTGTGGATGTCGGCCAGCCGGCTGAAGTCATCGACCACACGGTCGAGGTTGGTCTTGAAGTCGTAGTCGGCGCTGATGCCGTTGAGTCCAGCAAACGAGGCGGTGGCCCCGGTCCAAAGTTGCGTGACGTTCTTGTTGAAACTGAGCGTACCCAGGTTGTTTACGGAAGCCGAAAGGTTGACCCCGTTGATGAAACCGTCCAGTTTGAGCCGGTACTCGAAGCCTAGGTCTGCAGCCACGCCGAAGCCGTTGAGGCCCTTGTTCTCAGCGAGTCGGATCTTCTTGTCGGCCCAGGTAAGTCCAGCCAGATAGCCTCCGCCGTCCGTGCTGACAGCCACTTTGTCGGACTGCAGTTGAAGATTGATCTGGCGGAGATCCAGTTCGCCGGCAAAGAGGCCGCCGAGCAGCTTGATCCGTCCACCGATACGGAGCCCTTCCACCAATTGTCCCAGGTCGTAGCTGAAACCGGCTGAGAAGATTCCATAGGAGAAAACGTTGATGCGCGGTCCGGGATAGGAGCCGTTCGCTCCGGTCTTGGCAAACCGCAGGAATTCGTTCGGGACGATTGCTTCCGTTTCCGCGGCGGCAGAAAGCGCCACGGTCACATACCCGCGCTCGCCGACACGGAACCCGCCGCCAAGCAAGTCGATCTCAGCCCGGGCACGAAGATACGGATCCGCCTCGGGCAATCCGCTCAGGAAGGTGCTTGCCGGAACGTTTTCATGCATGAAGGTATAAGGCGCATTCCCGGACGGGAAGATGAAATTCGCCAACCCGACATTACTGACGGCATCGCTGCCGACACTGCCGATCAGCGGAACGGAAACATAGTTGTTCTGGGGCGCGAAGGCCGCATTGAGCTTGCCCCGTTGCAGGGAGGTCTCAAAGAAGTAGCTGCCGCGAAGCGACTGGGCGGAAACGACGCAGGAAAGGGTGAGCAGCACGAACGTAGCTGTAAGGATATGCTTTTTCATGGTCGTTTCCGTTTAAAATGAGAAGTGGAATCCGCCCGGAATCTGGAAATGCAGGTTGGCCTGGACGTAGTCGTTGGCGTTGATGGGCATCCCGGTCTGTGCCGGTGCCGCTTTCAGTTTCAGGAGGGCTTTCGCAATGCGCTCGGCGTCCTTGACAGGAGCGAAGGCCAATTCGATGGCGGTCGTCCCACCGGCTGCGATGGTCTGGGTTGCGGCAGGACAGATGGCATTCCCTGCCTCATCGGCCAGGACGAAGTCCAGCTCGAGCTGCAGCGGGGAGGTATTGGTTAGATCACCGACCAATTTGAGGCTGTTGTTCTTAAGGAACTTGCCGATTGTCGGTGGCAAGGAAACTTCTTGCTCGGTATCCAGCTTCAGCCCCGGCCCGTAGCCCAGGGGGCTGGAGATGCTCAGGTCCAGCTGAAGGGCATATTGCTTGTCGAGGTCCAGCGTCCCGAATTGATTCTTGTTGGTCGCGATGTCCATGTACACGTAGATGACATCGGGAATGGGCTTGAAGAGCTTGGGGATGTCGGCCTTGACACCCACAGCTCCGTCAAGACCTTGTCCTGAAACGCAGAAACGGAATTTTCGGCTTGCTTTTTTGGAACCGGAGGCGACGGGCAGGGTGAAGCGCACATTTTTGACCTCGTTGATGGTTACGCTGTCTTTCTGCGCGACAAAAGTGGCCGTGACGCCGGCCGGAACGCTGAAATCTCCAATGTAACTGAGCATGAGTTCAGGTTCGGTGAAAATGATGGGTGTGTCGTCACCGCCGAATTTCCGGGCGACCTTGGTCAGTTTGAGTCGGGACCGGACACTGTCCACTTCGTAAACGAATTTGGCCTCGATGCCCTGGCACATCACGTTCACCAGTTTGAGGGTGACGACCAGGGTGTTGGCGTTGGGCGCTTTCTGGTATTGTTCGCGGGTGGTCTTGGGGTTGTTGATCCGCAGGGTGCCGCCCAGACTGATCTTGGCATTGAGGTCGAGGGTGCGCGCCACAGGGTCGAACTTGTCGGGATCGACGATGATTTTCGTCAGCTTAAGGGTTTTGGAGTTCTTGAAACCGTTGCTCTTGTTGAGGACCACGTCGCTGAAGTTCACGATGCCGCTGGAAACGCCTTTGATCCCGAATAGTTCGTGCAGGTCGAAATTGAGATCGGGTATGATGGTGCCCTCGGTCAACAGGCAGTTGGCCACGGAGAACGATATGATTACCTGGGAATCATCGGAAAGAAGTACCGACCGCAGTCCGTTCAACTGCTTCGGCATGTTCTTGATGGTGAAGGGCAGCCTGTACGCCATGGTCGGTGCATTCCGGGTGGCCGAGATTCTTTTGCTCAGGTCGGCGACTCCATTCTCGTCGAACTGGACGCTCGAGGGTTTGCTGAACAGCGAGTAATCCAGCGAGAGCGTTTTCCCTTTGTATTGGCTCAGACCCAGGGAACGGTCAATATCCGGCGGGAAGGCGAACGAAAGGTCGCAGGGATCGGATCCGTAGACGATGGAATAAGTGCCGTCGGCGTTCTTGACAATCATGTCGTCGAACTGGTCGCCGGCCAGATCATCGATCAGACCGCCGAGGGTGATCTTTTCGGTGCTGCCCAGCGGAAGGTCGATGTCGCCGCCGAACTTGGCGTTGCGGTCTATGTTGTCCAGGTCGTACGCGGGATCCTGGCAACCAACGGCCATGGCAACAGCCAGCAGGCATGCCAGGGCCTTGCTTGAAAAGCAGTATTTCATAGAATCAGACTATTTGCTTGCTTCCTCCACCAGCTTCCTGAAGATGGGCAGGAACTCGGGATTTCCGGCGTTGGTGATCACTTCCGGATGGAACTGGACGCCGAGGATCATGGCGCCGCCGTCGGGGTAGTTGCTGAGTTTGCCGGTGCGTTCGACGGCCTCGATAATGCCGTCTGCCGCACGGGCCACGACTTTGAAGCCCTGGGGGACATCCTTGATGGCCTGGTGATGGAACGTATTGACGACGGCTTTTTCCTTGCCGAGGATTTTTGCCAGCAGGGAGCCCTTTTCAATGGCGATCGAGTGGGTCCCGACCGTTCCGGTCGTTGGGCTCTGGCGATGCTTGACATAGCTGGAGGGCACCTGTGAAGGGATATCCTGCCAGAGGGAGCCGCCGAAAGCGACTGCAAGCAACTGTTCGCCACGGCAGATACCCAGCACGGGGATGCCCTTGGCCACGGCTGCACGCACCAGTTTCACGTCGAATTCATCGCGGGCGGGCACCACCTCTCCGAGGCCGCGGACCGGCTCTTCGCCAAACCATTTCAGCGGATCGAAATCCTCGCCGCCGGTCATTACCAAGCCGTCGATGGCATCCAGGACAGTGGCGATCTGGGCGTCGTCGCCCGTGACGGGGATCACCAGCGGCACGCCGCCGGCCATGCGGACGGAATTGACATAGGTCATGTTGACCTGGCACCGGCCGTCTTCGCTGTAGGCGGAAATGCCGATCACCGGGGTTTTCGCAAAAAGGCCGGCCGCTGCACCGAGCAGCACGAGCGTCAGAATAAAAAAGCGTTTCATAATGGCGCCAAAATTACAGTTTTCTATCCCAATTTGCAAACTCTTCGCCCGAACCGACCGTGATGGAGAGTCCTTTGGAGAGTGAACCCCATTCGTCAGGGTTGTCGAACAGGAAGGTTACATCGAATCCCCAGCCGTCTGCCCGGAAGTTGAAGACGTTTCCGTTGACATGCTTGAGTTCGCGTTTCCACGCTTTCTCGTTGTGCAGTTTGATCATCAGTTTGCCGCCTTCGATGAAGACATCGATGTCGCCCAGCACGTCATGCTGCCCGGTGTAGTGCCCCTGGATGCGCGACCAGGCCGGCGCGGGCTTCTCGACCCGCTCGGCTGCTGCCTTCTCGTCGGCCGTTGCCCGCCGGTCGGCGTTCTTGTACCAGTCGGCGATGTACTCAGCGTTATAGTCGTAGTCTTCGTAGCCCAGGAAAAGGTCTATGGCCCGGCGCAGGATAGCGTGGCGGGCTTCGGAGGGCGCTTCGCTGTTGACCTGGATGGTCATGGCAAAGTCCATTTCGGGAATGAAGGCGCAAATTGTGGTCATGCCCCACGTGGTTCCGGTGTGGAAATAGAGACGCCCCTTGCGGGTCTGCTCGATGAACCAGCAGTGGCCGTAGAGGTTCGTCTTGTCGGGCGTCTGTGAAGTGATGGTCACGCCGCGATGCAGGAAGTTCATCTGTTTCTGGGAGATGAGCTGCCGGTCGCCGACCTTGCCGTCGCCCAGGTGGAACACAGCCCATTTGATGAGGTCGGTCGGGGTACAGCAGACGCTGCCGGCGGGTCCCACGACGGTCAGCCACCAGAGCGACTGCTCGTCACCGTACATCGGCCAGACGTCCATTTCACGGCCCTTGCGCTCGAAGGCGTAGGGGAGGGCGGCCGTGCCATTGTCCAGCGCGGCGCCGAATCCTTCGCCGTTGAGCGTGGATTCGGTCATTCCAAGCGGCTCGAAGATGCGTGTGCGGATATTCTCCTCCCAGCTCTTGCCGGTCACTTTCTCAATGATTTTTGCCGCGGGGATGAAGGTGATGTTATTGTACTGGTAGTCGCCCCGGTAGAGGTAGGCGGGCGGCATGAGCTTGAGCATGTGGTAGATGTCGTCGCGGGTGTAGCCGAGGTTGCCCAGATAGGTGCCGATGTCGTCGCGGAGGCCGGTCCGGTGCGAAGTGAGGTCCTTGATCTGCAGATGCTCGGAGACCCACGGGTCGTACATCTCGAAGTCGGGGAGATGCTTCTTGACGGGATCGTCCCAGCTGATGAGCCCTTCGTCGGCCAGCTGTGCCAGCACGGCCGCGGTGAAGGACTTGGAGACGGAGCCGATCTGGAAAAGGGTATGCGCATCCACCGGGGCGCCGGTCTCGAGGCTTTTGACCCCGTAGCCTTTCGAAAGGAGGATCTTTCCGTCCTTGTAGAGCGAAACGCCCATGCCGGGAATCTTCCAGTCCTGCATGACCTGCGAGATGGTTTGTTCGATATTGGCGAGAATCTCGTCCTGCGACAGGACGGGATGACGTTCGGGAATGTTTTTCGTGGTCTGGCCCATCGCCAGAGGCCCCAGAAGCGCAATAACGGCGATCAATAAGAGAATCTTTTTCATACGATAAAGGTAATCAAAATATATCGAATCGCCGTGTTATTTTTACAAAAGAAAAAATAGTTACAACGAGTGTAAAAAATGTTTACATTTGAAGGTTTATTTTGGCATAAAAGCCTGGAACGCTATCATGGAGAAAAGAAACCTTTCGTTTTGGCAGATGTTCAATCTGAGCTTCGGTTTTTTCGGAGTGCAGATCGCCTATGCGCTGCAAAGCGCCAACATCAGCCGCATTTTCGCCACGCTGGGTGCCGACCCGCACCAGCTCAGCTTTTTCTGGATCCTTCCGCCGCTGATGGGCATGATTGTCCAGCCGCTCATCGGCCGCTGGTCCGACCGGACCTGGTGCCGGATGGGCCGCCGCAAGCCCTATCTGCTTGTCGGAGCCATCGTCGCCGTGCTGGTGATGATTTTCCTGCCCAATGCCGGCAGCCTGAATTTCAGCCAGCGCCTCTTCCTGGGGCTTAACGGCGCCATGTGGTTCGGCCTCTTCTCGCTCATTTTCCTCGACACCTCCATCAACGTGGCCATGCAGCCCTTCAAGATGATGGTAGGCGACATGGTCAATGAGAAGCAGAAGACGCAGGCCTATTCGATCCAGAGTTTCCTTTGCAACGCGGGCAGCCTGTTCGGCTACCTGTTCCCGATTTTCTTCACCTGGATCGGTATCGCCAACACCGCGCCCAAAGGCGTGATTCCCGACTCCGTGATCTGGAGCTTCTACTGCGGCGCCGCCATCCTCATCCTCTGCGTCCTCTATACCTTTATGAAGGTCAAAGAGATGAACCCGAAGGAGTATGCGGAGTTCCACGGCTTCGACCTCCAGAAGCAGCAGGAAGGCAAGAAGGAAGGTTTCATCAAATTGCTGGTCCAGGCCCCGAAGGCCTTCTGGACCGTGGGCCTGGTGCAGTTCTTCTGCTGGGCGGCGTTCCTCTTCATGTGGACCTATACCAACGGCGCCATCGCCAAGAACGTCTGGGGAACCACCGACGTCGTGTCGGAAGGCTACCAGGCCGCCGGCAACTGGGTGGGCGTGGTCTTCGCCATCCAGGCTGTGGGCTCGCTCTGCTGGGCGCTCTTCATTCCGAAGTTCAAGAACAACCGGGCCGCGTACATCACCTCGCTGGTGATCGGCGCCCTGGGCTTCATCTCCGTTTATTTCATCCACGACCAGTATCTGCTCTTCGTGTCGTATTTCCTGATCGGTTTCGCCTGGGCCGCCATGCTCGCCCTGCCGTTCTCGATCCTGACCAATGCGCTCAAGGGCAGTTCGCACATGGGCGAATACCTGGGCCTGTTCAACTGCACTATCTGCCTTCCGCAGATTGTCGCAGCAGCCCTGGGCGGCCTGGTGCTGAAGGCCATCGGCGGCTCGCAGGCCGGCATGCTCGTGATTGCGGGCATCCTGCTTCTCTGCGGTGCGGTCGCCGTGCTGGCCATCCGTGAAAACACAAGTGATCATTAACCTATAAAACAAGTTTAATCAAAGCAGTTTCTATGAAGAAGATTCTTACTCTGCTCTCGATCCTGGCCCTGACTTCGGCCACCGCCTTTGCGCAGTATACCGCCAAAGGCGTGGTGGAAGACAAGTTCGGTCCGGTGATCGGGGCTGCTGTGATCCAAGTGGGTACCAGCAACGGCGTGCAGACGGATCTGGACGGACAGTGGACACTGACGGTCCCGTCTGCCAGCACGCTTCTCGAGATCAGCTTCCTGGGCCTGAAGACCGTGACGGTTGAAGCAGGCCAGGCCGGCCACATCCTCCTGGAGGATGACCACGAGTTCCTCGACGAAGTGGTCGTCATCGGTTATGGTACGGTCAAGAAGAGTGACCTCACCGGTTCCGTTTCGACGGTCCGGGCCGACGAAATCAACAAAGGTGTCATCACGACGCCTGCCGACCTGCTCCGCGGCAAGTCGGCCGGTGTGGTCGTCACCGCCGGTTCCGGTATGCCGGGCTCGGGCGCGACGATCCGTATCCGTGGTACATCGTCCTTGAACGCCGACCAGAGCCCGCTCATCGTCATCGACGGTCTGCCGGTCTCGAACGACGGCATCAGCGGCATGAGCGATCCGCTCTCTTCCATCAACCCCGAGGACATCGAGAGTTTCACTGTGCTGAAGGATGCTTCGGCGACCGCCATCTACGGTTCCCGTGCTTCCAACGGCGTTATCGTAATCACCACTAAGAAGGGTTCGAAGACCGCCAGCAAGATTCCGCACGTGGCCGTCGACTTCACGGGTTCGGTCAATACGATCGCCAAGTACAACAAACTCCTCGACAAAGACTCCATCGTGAACCTCATGCGTTCGTTCTACGGGGAGAACTCCGTGGCCGAAGCCAACCTCGGTATCTACGAGGGCGGCAAGCAGGTGTTGTACGATACCGACTGGCAGCGTGAAATCTACCAGATCGCCCCGACCTATGACGGCAACGTCAGCATCAGCGGCAAGATCGGCAGCTTCCTCCCGTACCGTGTCTCCGGTGGTTATACCGAGCAGGTCGGTACGCTCAAAGGTTCCCAGATGGACCGTGCCACCGCTTCGCTGAACCTCGCCCCGTCGTTCCTTGACAACCACCTGACCGTCAATCTCAACGGCAAGGGCACCTATGCGTTCAACCAGTATGCCAACCAGGACGCCATCGGCGCGGCCAACCACTACGATCCGACCAAACCGGTCCAGAACAACATCGGCGGATACAACCTGAACGGCTACACCACCTGGTTCGACGCAAGCGGCAACATCAACACCATGGCCACCATGAACCCGGTCGGCCTGCTCGCTGCGAAGACGGACAACGCCAATGCCTACCGTTTCATCGGCAACGCGCAGTTCGACTATAAGATCCACGGTTTCGAAGCGCTCCGCTTCAACCTCAACCTCGGTATCGACTGGGCCAAGAGTAAGGGCGTCACCGAACTGGCCAAAGGTTCCGAAGCCTCGTATCACAACACCAACCAGTCGGGCGGCGGTTCCCACACCGACTACGACTACACCCGTCGCAACACGACCCTCGAGTTCTACGGCGACTACAACGAGACCTTCGGCAAGCACAACATCGACGTGATGGCCGGTTACTCCTGGCAGCACTTCTACAGCGAGAACCACAGCGACAGCTACCGTATCAGCGACAAGGCCGTGCTCGGCACCAGCGTTGGACGGGGTGAGCTCTACCTCATCTCCTTCTTCGGCCGTGTCAACTATACCTTCGCCGACAAGTACCTGATCACCGCTACGATGCGTGCCGACGGTACCTCCCGCTTCCAGAACCACAAGTGGGGCTACTTCCCCTCCGTGGCTTTGGGCTGGAACGTGATGAAGGAAGACTTCATGCCGCAGGACGGCGCAGTCAGCACCCTGAAGCTGCGTCTTTCCTGGGGTGAGACCGGACAGCAGGCGGTGGGCGGCTACTACGACACCTTCGCCCAGTTCCTCACCAACCAGCTGGGTTCCTACTATTTCTTCAACGACCGGCTCATCACCCCGATTTCCGCTTTGGGTTACAGCGCCGACCTCCGTTGGGAAACCACGACGACCTACAACGCCGGTTTGGACTTCGGCCTCTGGAACGACCGCCTGACGGCCAACATCGACGTTTACAAGCGTGACACGCGCGACATTCTGAACTACATTCCGGTTCCTGCCCTTTCGAACCTGACCAACTACCTCAACACCAACATCGGCAACATGACCAACATGGGTGTCGAGCTGGGCTTGAACGGTATTCTGATCGAGAAGAAAGACATGAGCTGGACGGCCGGTTTCAACGTGGCCTACAACCACAACGTCATCACCAAGCTGACCGCTTCCGAAGACGATGCCACCGGCGTCGAGACGGGCGGCATCTCCGGTGGTACCGGCAACAACGTGCAGATGTATCAGGTCGGTCACCCGATGAACGCTTTCTACGTGTACCAGCAGGTGTACGACGAGATGGGCCGTCCGATCAGCGGTGTCTATGTGGACCGCAACAACGACGGTACCATCAATGCCGACGACAAGTACTTCTATCATAAGCCTTTCGCCGACTTCACCTTCGGTTTCAACACCAACTTCAGCTGGCGGAACTGGACGGCGGCCCTCTCGGGCCACGCCTCCCTCGGCAACTGGATGTACAACAACGTCGCTTCCGACACCGAAATGCTCGCCGACCTGTGGACCAACAGCTTCATCAGCAACCGGCTGGCTTCTGCGTGGGATTCGTACTTCTCGCAGGCCCAGTACCTGTCGGACTACTACATCAGCGACGCTTCGTTCCTGAAGCTCGACAACTTCACGCTGGGCTACACCTTCCCGAAACTCTTCAAGGTGGGCGGTGACAACTACGCTTCCCTGAACATTTTCGGAACGGTCCAGAACATCTATACCCTGACCCGTTACAAGGGCATCGACCCGGAAGTGTACGGCGGTATCGACGGCACGATGTATCCGCGTCCGCGGACCTTCGTGCTGGGTCTCAAGTTTAACTTTTAATTCAGGAGGTGCATAATGAAAACGATCAAATCTATCTTCAGCATCCTGGCTGTCGCCGCGCTCCTGAGCTCCTGCATCGGCGACCTCAACGTCACCCCGATCGACCCGAACGCCAACACGGCGGACAAGGCCCTCGTGGACGAGGCGGCCTTCACTTCTTTCCTCGCCGGTGTCTATACGGGCTTCGCCACTTCCGGCTACTACGGTGCCAACGGCGGTCCTTCCATCTCCGGTCTCGACGGCGGTGCCTCCCAGTATATCCGCGGTCTGTATCACCACAGCGAATTGACGACCGACGAGTCGGTCTGCGGCTGGAATGACCAGACCATCAAAAACTTCCACTATATGAACTGGACGACGGACGATACCTTCATCTATGCGTTCTACTCCCGCATCTTCATGCAGGTGTCCGCCGCCAACGAGTTCATCCGCGAAGCGAAGGCTTCCGACGTGAACTTCTCCTCCAAGGAAGAGTTCATCGCCGAGGCCCGCGTGCTCCGCGCCCTCGCTTATTTCCACGCCATCGACAACTTCGGCAACGTACCGTTCGCCGATGAGACGAGCGTGGTGGGCGCCTTCCCCGACCAGATTTCCCGTGCAGCCCTGTTCGAATGGCTGGATGAAGAACTGAATGACATCATCAACAACAGCGCCCTGGCCGCTCCCCGCGCCAACGGGTATGCCCGCGCCGACAAGGGCGTGGCCAAGTTCCTGCTCGCCAAACTGTACCTCAACGCCAAGGTCTATACCGGCACCGAGAAGTACAACGAGTGCGCCCAGGTGCTTGCCAGCCTGATGAACGACGGCTACAGCCTTCACAACACCTCCGCCGGTGACTTCAGCCCCTATCAGGAGCTGTTCCTGGCCGACAACAACCGCTGCACCGACGAGATTATCTTCGCCATTGAACAGGACGGTGTCAACACCACCAGCTACGGTGCGACCAACTACCTGATCTTCGCCTCTACGGGCGGCGAGATGGATCCGGCCATGCTGGGCATCTCCTCCGGTTGGGGCGGTCTCCGCACTACGCCGGAATTCTACGACAAGTTCAGCGCCGCCGACGCCCGCAACCTCTTCTATACCGCTACGCAGCAGAAGAGCATCGACGACATCGGCGAATTCACCAACGGTTACGCCTTCATGAAGTTCCGCAACATCAAGAGTGACGGCAACCCGGGCCAGGAGCTCGGTTTCGTCGACACCGACTTCCCGATGATGCGCTACGCCGACGTGCTGCTGATGGCTGCCGAGTGCGCGGCCCACGGCGCTTCGATCGACGGCCTGGCGGCTTTCAACCAGGTGCGTGTCCGCGCCGGCATGCCGGCGGTCAACAGCCTGAGTCTCGACGAGATCCTCGACGAGCGCGGCCGTGAACTCTACCAGGAGTGCTGGCGGCGCAACGACCTGATCCGCTTCGGCAAGTTCACTTCCGGTTACAACTGGCAGTGGAAAGGCGGCGTCCAGGGCGGTACGGATGTCGAGAGCTATCGCACCCTCTTCCCGATCCCGGATTCCGACCGGCTTGCCAACAACAAACTCTCCCAGAACCAGGGATATTGATAGGAGGATACAGTGATGAAAAAAGTTTTATCCATTCTGTTTGCAGGCGTAATCGCCCTGATGGCCACGGCCTGCTACCCCGAAGAGAATTTCGCCACGTTCGATCCCTCCAAGGCCACTGCGCCGGTGCTGGGTTCGTATGAAATGGGTGCCAAGGCCCTGTCCGTGGCCTACACACCCGGCAAGTTCAATATGGGCTTCAACGACAAGATGCCCGTCAACCATATGCTTGTCCTCACTTCGCTCGACGGCAAGGCAGTCAACAAGGTCGTCGCTACGTCCAATAAGGACAACGTCCTGACCGCCAGTGTCACGGCGCTGAGCAACGCGCTCGTCGCCCTGGGCTGCCAGGAAGACCAGACCGTGAGTTTCGAAGCCATCATCCGCGCCACGATGCAGAACCCGAACCAGGACACCGGCCTCAACGGCCACGTCGATTCCAAGGACAAAGTTTCGGTGAGCGGCTTTGTGGTGACCTTCCCGAAAGGCAGCCCGTATCAGGAATACACCGAGACCAGCCCGTTCGGCGTGATCGGTTCACTTTCCGAATACGGCATCAGCTGGGACGGCGACCTCGAAATGTGGATGACCGAAGACGAACAGCTCCACGTGGCCAAGTGCGTCAGCCTGAAGGTCGGCGACGAATTCAAGTTCCGCAAGGACCAGGATTGGGCCGTCAACTACGGCGGTGAGTTCGGCAGTCTCGACACGCCGTTCTCCGTCAGCCAGGATGGTCCGAACATCGTGGTCAAGGCCGACGGTCTCTATGACCTGTGGCTCGACCTCGCGGCCGGTACGGCCACGCTAACCGAGGCCTACCAGGCTTATCCCGACCACAAGGACGCCAGCAACTGGAGTGTTATCGGCTCGCTTTCCGAATACGGCATCAGCTGGGACGGCGACCTCGAAATGGTGACCGACGGTACGACCCACATCGCGCAGTCCGTCAAGATCGCAGCCGCCGACGAGTTCAAGTTCCGTCAGGACAAAGACTGGGCGGTCAACCTTGGCGGTGACTTCGGCAGCCTCGGCTCCGATTTCAGCGTCGCGCAGGATGGTCCGAACATCAAGGTCGGTGCCGACGGCGTCTACGACTTGATCGTCAACCCGGGTGCCGGTACGGCCCAGATCGTCGAGACCCTCGGCGGCGGCAAGAGCGGCAAGATCGGCGGCGACGAACCCGAACCGGAACCGGAGCCTGTGACCGGCTGGAACATCATCGGCCTGAATGGTGACTGGGACAACGACGTCATCGCCACGCAGGACGGCAATGTCTGGACGGCATATGTCACGGCCACTGAAGATACTGAATTCAAGTGGCGCAAAGACGGCGGCTGGGACGAGAACTACGGCGGCGTCATGGTGGCGCTCGGCGAACCGTTCGAGGCTGTCGCAGGCGGCGACAACGTGAAGGTCTCCGCAGGCTTCTGGAAAGTCGTTTTCGACACCGAAGCCCTCACCATCACCGTCTCCGAAGGCTATGTCTGGTCGCTGATCGGCGACTTTAACAGCTGGGCCGGCGACGTGGATATGTTCGACAACGGCGAAGGTGTGTGGACGAGTCCTGCCGTCAAGCTTCCGGCCGGCGGCTTCAAGATCCGGAACAACCACGACTGGGCCCTGAGTGTCGGCGGTACGCTGGTCAACCTCGGCGAGCCTTTCGAGGCCATCAGCACCGACGGTCCGAACATCCAGATTGCCGACGAAGGCACCTATGTCGTCGAATTCGACACCACCGCAGGTATGATTACCGTTTCTGCCGCCGGTTGGGGCGTGGTCGGTTCGATCAACGGCTGGGGCGAAACGCCCGACGTGGTGCTCCGCGAAGAAGCCGGCAAGAGCTATCTGGTGGCCCGCAATATCGCCGTGACGGCCTCCGACGAGATCAAGATCCGCAAGAACAATGACTGGTCGACCGGTGATTACGGCGCAGCTTCCAACCTGGGTCACTCCGTGAAAGCGAACAAGGGCGGCGCCAACATCAAGCCCGGCATCGACGGCCTGATCGACGTCTATTTCTTCGAGCGTGACGAAGTGATCATCGTGGCTCCCGCAGGGGAGGAAGTCGTTTACTGGGGTGTCGTGGGCACCATCAACGGATGGGCCGCCCCCGACTTCATCATGTACGAGAATGAAGACGGCAACTTCGTCTATGACAATCTGACGATCACGGCTACCGACAAGTTCAAGATCCGTAAGAACGAAGTCTGGTCCGGTGACCGCGGCGGCGCTTTCGTCGAACTCGGCGAGCCCTTCGAGGTGACCGACGGCGGCTCCGACATCGCTGTGGGACGCGACGCGGAGATTACCGTAACCTACGACCCGACGGCCGAGACCATCACGCTCACGGGCGAGTACAGCGGCGAAGCGCCGGTCCTTCCGGAGACGATGTACATTATCGGCGACGGTGTCGGCGGCTGGGACTGGGCGGCTGACTATATTGTCAGCATGACGCCGGTCAACGGCAAGCGGGGCCAATTCTGGGCCATCCGTAACATTGAGGCCGGCAAAGGCTTCAAGTTCTGCGCAGTCAAGGAGTGGAGCGGTGATTTCACCGGTCTGGGTACCGATACGGGCTATACGGTCAGTGACGGAAACTGCTTCGTGGCCGAGACAGGCGTTTACATGATCTACGTGGATACCGAGAACAAGAAAGTCTGCGTTGAAAGAGCAAAGGTCTATGGTATCGGCGACTGCTTCGGCGGTTGGAACGAAGGCATGGAAGCGGCTCTCTTCACCGAGGCGAACGGCAAGTTGGTGGGCAAGACCACGGCGGCCGGCGATATCCGTCTCTATGCCGCCAGTTCCATCGCGACGACGGACTGGTGGACACGCGAGTTCGTGTTCTTCAACGGAGTGATTGCCTATCGTGGCAACGGCGGCGACCAGGAACGGGTCAGCGTTGAAGCCGGCAAGACTGTGACGCTTGACTTCAATGCGGGAACGGTTACGGTCGAGTAGCTTTCCTGCTGATTCAAGACGATGCCCGGGCCTTCTGGACCCGGGCATCTTTTTTGATAAAGACAATTATTTTCATTATCTTTGAAAGTTAAGTCAATACGATTATGAAACGTCTTTTTCACATAATGGCACTGGCCCTTGCGGCCCTGATGCTTACCGCGTGTCCTGAACCGGGTCCCGACGGTCCCGACATTCCAGGCGACTCCGATGAATCCTGGCGCAAGCAGGCTTCCACCGAGAAACTCTCCGGAATCACGTATCAGCTCAATGTCTACAGTTTCGCCGACAGCGACGGCGACGGTTGGGGCGACATCAAGGGCATCACGCAGCACCTCGACTATCTCGACAGTCTCGGTGCGACCGCCCTCTGGCTTTCACCGATCCACGAGGCCATGTCGTACCACGGCTACAACGTGAACGATTACACGACAGTCAGTTCCAAACTGGGTACTGAAGCCGACTTGAAAGACTTGATTGCCAAGGCGAAGAACAAGAATATCGGTATCTACCTTGACTTCGTGCTCAACCACTCCGGCAGCGACAACAAGTGGTTCAAGGCCGCTGCGGCCGACCCTTCGAGCCCATACCGGAACTACTACCTGTTCTCCGACACGCCCGGCGGCTATAACAACGGCGGTATGGGCACCTGGTATCCGATCACCGGCGCCGACGCCGGCTACAAGGGCCGTGTCCATTTCAAGGTCGATATGAACGCCAAGACCGTGACGGTGACCCAGTCGACCGCTGCCCCGCAAAGCCCGAACACCCAGAATCCGAAATGCTGGCTCTGGTACGGCAGCGTCTCCCAGCACGTGGGCCTCTATACCACGGGCACCAATATTTACGAGATCACCCTCGACATCGATACCGACTGGGGCTTTCTGGTTTGCACCAGCACCAACTGGGCAGACGGAACCAAGTGGGGCGGTACGGGCAAAGGCGTGACCTTCGGCGTTCCTTTCCAGATGAACAATTCGACGGCCGCCAACATTACTTTCGGCGGCGACGCCTCTTATTATTTTGCCAGCTTCGACAAGTCGATGCCCGACCTGAACTATGGCCCGGCGGCCACGGCTTCCCAGTCGCCCGCTTTCAAGGATCTGGCCGCCGCAGCCGACAAGTGGATCGATATGGGCGTGGCGGGCCTGCGTCTCGATGCCGTGATCTGGATCTACCAGAACAATACGGCGGACAATGTTTCTTTCCTTAAACAGTGGTACGACCGCTGCAATACGACCTGGAAGCGCAACAACGGCAAGGGAGACTTCTATATGGTGGGCGAGGCCTGGATGGACAGTGTGGAACAGATGGCGCCCTATTATGAAGGCCTGCCTTCCAATTTCAACTTCTACTACTGGTGGACGCTCAAAGACCGCATCAACAAGGGCAGGGGTGACGATTTCGCCCGGACGGTCATCTATTTCCAGGATCAGTTCAAGAAATACAACTCCGGTTTCATCGACGCCATCAAGCTGACCAACCACGACGAGGACCGTGCGGCCAACGACCTGGGACGTGACGTGGCCAAGGAGAAACTGGCCGGTGCCGTACTGCTTACCTCGCCCGGCAAGCCTTATGTCTACCAAGGTGAGGAACTCGGCTATTGGGGCAACAAGGGCAAAGGTGACGAATATGTCCGCACGCCCATCAAATGGACGCGCAGCGGCAGCGTGCCTTCCGCCGCCTTGAACGGTAAGGTGGACAACTCGATGCTCTCGGAATCGATTTCCGTGGAAGCGCAGGAGCAGGACAATGCTTCCATCCTGCGCGTCTACCGCAATTTCGCACAGGCCCGCAACGCCTGGAAAGCTTTGGCCAAAGGGGAGATGGAACCCGTTTCCAGTCCCAACAGCGCCGTGGCGCTCTGGAAAATGAGCTATGAGGGCCAGACCGTCCTGGTGGCCCACAACTTCGGCAGCGGCTCCGCCGCTTTCGCCGTGACCGGATACACGACCGATAAGATGATCGTCTCCAACGGCGTGGCCGACGGATCCAGCGGCATCCTCTCGCTCGGCGCCTATTCCTCCGCGGTATTTCTTCAGTAATCCCTGACAATGATGCGCAAGAATATCCTTTCTCTGATGCTGCTCGTGGCCGCCTCCTGCGGCCAGGTGAAAGTGACGCCGGCGCCGCAGTTCGACGGCGGCCCGCTGGCCAGCCCGTGCCTTTTGGAACAGGCATCCAATACGGTGATCCTCCGCGACTATTTCCCGACCTTGCCGACGATGGATACGATGCAGGTCACCGTCACGCCGGCAGACCCGTGGCTGCGCTACCTTGAGATAACATCGCAGGGACAGAAGGCCGCCCTGGTGCTCAAGAACCATCTGCCCGAAAAACTCGCCGGCGCTGACCCGGCGAAGGCGCCGTTCATCACCACCGCTCCCGTTCCGGGGAAAGACGACAGGTTCTATATCCTGATCGAGAACCAGGCCGACGACGTGCAGGTGCTCTGGCAGAATACCATCCTCGACAAGAAACACGGCATCAAGGTCATCGACCGCAATAAACTCGAGATTACCGTACCGCGCAATGCGCGCCGTCTGGAACGTTCCTATGTCCGGGCCTTCTGCGCCAATGCGTCAGGGCTCGGCAACGACATCCTCGTTCCGCTCGAATTCGGCCGTATCGTCCGTGACCCGAAGCAACTCAAGCGCACGGACTTCCATGCCCAGGTGCTCTACTCCCTTATGATCGACCGCTTCGTGGACGGCCGTACCGACAACGACATGCCGCTTAATTCTCCGCTGGTCAACCCGAAGGTCGATTACTGGGGCGGTGACATCCTCGGCGTGACGAAGACCCTCGAGAGCGGCTACTTCGACTCGCTGGGCGTGACCACCATCTGGCTCTCGCCGATCACCCAGAACCCGTATGATGCCTGGGGCCAGATCCACGACCCTGAAACGAAATTCAGCGGCTATCACGGCTACTGGCCGTATTATGCAACCGCCGTCGACGTGCGCTACGGCACCGAAGCGGAACTCCGCGAACTGCTCGACAAAGCGCATGCCGACAACAAAAACGTCATCCTCGACTATGTGTCGAACCACATGCATATCCAGAGCCCGACGCTGACCGCGCACCCCGACTGGACGACCCCTTCCGATACGCCGGACGGCCGTCCGAACCGCCAGCTCTACGACGAATTCCGCCTGACCACCTGGTTCGACGACCATATCCCCACGCTCGACCTGGAGCGGGCCGACATCTGCGCCCAGCTCACCGACTCGGCGCTGTTCTGGGTGCAGCACTTCGATTTCGACGGTTTCCGCCACGATGCCACCAAACACGTCCCCGAACAATACTGGCGCCTGCTCACGCGCAAACTCTACGACAGCCTGCCGGGCCGCAGCTTCTACCAGATCGGCGAGACCTACGGTTCCACGGCACTGATCAACTCCTATGTAAAGCCCGGCATGCAGGACGCCCAGTTCGATTTCAACGTGTATGACACCTATATCTGGGCGACGACCCGGCCGGACGGTTCGTTCGAAGGCCTTTCCGGACGTATCGCGGAAGACCTTGCCGTCTATGGCTGGCACCATCTGATGGGCAATATCACGGGCAACCACGACCGTTCCCGCTATGTCTGCCTGGCCAGCGGTGACGTGAGCCAGGACGAAGACCAGAAACTGGCCGGCTGGCATCGCGACATCCGTGTCACGGACCCGGTGGGTTACAAGTACCTGAAGATGCTTCACGCCCTCAATTTCACGATTCCCGGCGTCCCCTGCATCTATTACGGTGACGAGTTCGGCCAGCCCGGCGCCAATGACCCGGACAACCGCCGCTGGATGCAGTTCGGCGACGAACTATCGCCCGATGAAAAGGATGTGCTTGCCTGCACGCAGCGCCTGGCCGCCCTCCACAATGCGGAGATGCCGCTGCTCTATGGCGACTACAGGCTCCTCTTTGTCGACCGCGACGTGCTGGCCTACTCCCGCACCTATATGGGCGAGACTGTCGTGACCGTGCTCAACAAGGGCTCGGAGACCCGTACGGTCTCCCTTGCGCTGCCTTGCGGCCTGACCTGCGGCGGCAAGGATACCCTCTCCGTCGAGGTGGCACCTGTCTCTTTTGAAATCATCAAGTAAAGATAACATTATGAAAAAGACCCTGCTCTTTCTGCTCGCTTTCCTGTGCCTGGCGGCCTGTAAGCCCGCGGCTCCGGAAGGCAATTTCACGGAAGTCAAACACGCGCCCTGGGTGCAGCAGGCCGTGATCTATCAGGTCAATGTCCGCCAGTTCACGGACGAAGGCACGTTCGCTGCCGCGGAAACCCACCTCGACCGCCTTGCTGAACTGGGTGTAGACATTCTCTGGCTGATGCCCATCCATCCCATCGGCGTCGAAGGACGCAAGGGCACGCTCGGCAGCTACTATGCCGTACAGGATTATTGCGCCGTGAATCCCGAGTTCGGCACGATGGCGGACTTCGAGCATTTCCTGGCCACTGCCCACGAAAAGGGCTTCAAGGTGATTCTCGACTGGGTGGCCAACCATACCGGACGCGACCATGCCTGGACGCGTGACCACAGGGACTGGTATTTCCTCGATTCGGCGGGCAATCTTGCCACGCAATACGACTGGACCGACATCGCGCATCTGAACTATGAGAAAAATGCCGCCCTCCGCAGCGAGATGGAAAACCAGATGAAGTTCTGGATCGACAAGGGCGTGGACGGCTTCCGCTGCGATGTGGCGAGCGAAGTGCCGACCGACTTCTGGGAAAAGGCTTTCGCCGATTTCCGCGCGCTCCGTCCGGACGGCCTGTTCTTCCTGGCCGAAGCCGAAGCCCCCGACCTGCAGAAGAAGGCGTTCGACGCTTACTATGCCTGGCAGCAGATGCATCTGTGGTATGACCTGTGCGCAGGCAAGAAGAATGCGAATGACCTGGCCGATTTCTATGTAGACTATGCCGGATCGACCGGTATGCCGGAAGGTACCCTGGCAATGAATTTCATCTCCAATCACGACCAGAACTCCTGGTCGGGTACCAATGAGGAGATGTTCGGACCGGCCGTGAAGCAGTTCGCCGTATTGTCGTTCCTGCTCCCCGGCATTCCGATGATGTACAATGGTGACGAGGTAGGCCTGCCCAAGCGTCTGGAATTCTTTGAAAAGGATCCGATTGACTGGAGCGCCGACCCGCTCGATATGACCACGCTCTATACGGAGCTCATCAAACTGCGCGATGAGCACGCCTGCCTGTGGACGGCGCCGTGGGGCGGTACGATGGCCATCCTTCCGACCGACCACCCGGAGCAGGTTTTCGCTTTCGAGCGCGAGACGGAAGGGGATATGTGCCTGGCGATGTTCAATTTCTCCGATGCGGTGGTGACCTACAAGGTGGAGAACCACCTGGTGACGACCGACAGCGAATTCACGCTGCCGGCGCACGGCTACCACATCATCTTCAGCGTGGGTGACTGTTTCGGCGACTGCGATGAAAGCGAGTTCGAAAATGTGGCGGAATAAGGCGCTGCTCCTGTGTATGGCGCTGCTCAGTGCGACGGTGCTCCGGGCGGACCCGATCGATCGGATCGAGCCGCCGTGCTGGTGGGTCGGGATGAACACCGACCTGCAGCTGATGATCCACGGAAAAAACATCTCGGGATCGAAGGTGTCGGTCGATGCGACCATCAAGGGCCTTTCCATCGGGAAGGTGACCTCGACCGACAATCCGGACTATCTTTTTGTCGAGGTCAAGATCGGTTCCCGGCTTGCACCCGGCACTTATTCGTTCAATCTGGTGACGACCGACGGCCGGCAGATCGATTTCGATTACGTGCTGGACAAGCGTCGGGAGGGCTCGGCCAAGCGCAGCTCTTTCGGACCGGAGGATGCCGTGTATCTGCTGATGCCCGACCGTTTCGCCAACGGTGATAAAAAGAACGACTCTTCGAAAGAGGCCGTGGAGAAAGCCGACCCGAAAAATCTCGGCGGCCGCCACGGCGGTGACATCCAGGGAATCATCGACCATCTCGACGATATCGTGAGTCTCGGCGCGACGGCCATCTGGCCTACGCCGCTTACCTTCGACAATGAGAAAAGTTACTCCTATCACGGCTATGCCTGTGCCGACTACTACCGCATCGACCCCCGCTACGGAACGAATGAACTGTATCGCACGATGGTCGAAAAGGCGCACAACAAGGGTTTGAAAGTGATTATGGATATGGTGCCGAACCATTGCGGGACGGCGCACTGGTGGATGCAGGACCTGCCTTCGCGGAACTGGATCAACTATCCGGAAAACCTCCGGCGCGGCGGGGAGAAACTCCGCCGGACCAATGCGGCGATGTCCACGCACAACGATCCGCACGCCGCGGAAGTGGACAAGGAAAGTTGTGTCAAGGGGTGGTTCGACACGACGATGCCCGATATGAATCTGGCTGAACCGCTGGTCCGGCAGTATCTTGTCCAGATGGCGGTCTGGTGGATCGAGTGGGCCGACCTGGACGGACTGCGGGTCGATACGTTCCCGTATTCCGACAAGAAAGGCATCGCCGCCTGGACGAAGGCCATCCGTGACGAGTACAAGAATCTGAACATCGTGGGTGAAGTGTGGTTCGGCGACGTGGCTTCCTGCTCGTACTGGGAAGGCCGCAGGCAGAGTGACGGCTACAACTCCCACCTTCCTTCGGTGATGGACTTCCCGCTGATGTTCGCCACCCTTTCCGCCCTGACGCAGGAGGGAACGTCGTGGGAGCCAAGCCTGCTGCGGATCTACAATTCCCTGGCGCTTGACTGGCTGTACGAAGATCCGTCCGACATCCTCGTCTTCCTGGGCAACCACGATACGCCGCGACTGGCCCACGAACTGGCCGGCGACCAGGGCAAGTTGAAGATGGCCTACGCGCTGCTGGCCACGATGCGCGGCGTTCCGCAGCTGTATTACGGCGACGAGTACGGGCTTACCAGTGCCGACGGAACCGTGGGCCATTCGCAGGAACGCGTGGATATGCCGTGGGAGAAGTTTACCCGCGAGCAGATCGCCCTGCGCAAGTATGTGTCCGACCTCTTCACCTGGCGCAAGGGCTCCAAAGCCGTGGCGCAGGGTGATTTCATCCATTTCCGTCCCGATTCCCGGAATGTGTACGTGTACTTCCGGACCGTAAAGAATCAGGGCGTGATGGTTATCCTCAACGGCGGTGAGGAAGATTATGCGGTGGACTGGAACCACTTCTCTGAAATCACCGTCAAATTTTCGCAGAAAGGCAAAAATGTCATAACCGGCGAACGGGTGAGGGTCGACGAACCATATATCGTCGCTGCCGGAACCGCCGCCATCCTCGAATTCAATTAAACTATGAAACCTACTCTCTTGGTGCTTGCAGCCGGAATGGGCTCCCGCTACGGCTCCCTCAAACAAATGGACGGCCTTGGTCCTTCGGGCGAGGCGATCATCGACTATTCGATCTATGATGCCATCCGTGCCGGATTCGGCAAGGTTGTTTTCGTGATCCGGCACTCTTTCGCCGAGGCTTTCAAGAAAATCTATTCCCCGGAGCGTTTCGGCGGGAAGATCGACGTGGAATTCGTGTATCAGGAACTGGACTATCTGCCGGAAGGCTATACCGTCCCCTCGTTCCGCGAAAAGCCCTGGGGTACGAACCACGCCGTGATGATGGCTGCCGACGTGATCCACGAGCCGTTCGCCGTCATCAACTCCGACGACTTCTATGGCCGGGAAGGTTTTGCCGCCATCGCGGAATTCCTGCGCGGAGTGGAGGGTTGCAGGGGCCGTTATGCTCTGGTCGGATACTACTTGAAGAACACGCTTTCCGAATTCGGCAGCGTCTCGCGCGGCGTCTGCGGACTCGATGACAACGGGTGTCTCTCCACGGTTACCGAGCGGACTTCCATCCAGCGCAAGGCCGACGGAAAGGTGTACTTTTCCGAAAAAGGCGTTGATCACGAGGTTTCGGAAGACAGCCTGGTGTCGATGAATTTCTGGGGCTTCACACCCGATTATTTCGGCTGGTCGGAGGAACTCTTCAAGACTTTCCTGAATTCGGACGACGTGAAGACGAATCCCAAGGCGGAATTTTTCATCCCGTATGTGGCCGACGTGCTGATCAAGCGTAACGATGCGACCTTCAAAGTGCTCAACTGCGATGCCAAGTGGTTCGGCGTCACGTACAAGGAGGATCGTCCGTTCGTGGTCTCCAAGATTGAGGAACTGGTCGAAAAAGGCGTTTATCCGCGCAACCTGTGGGCTGACTGATGAACGCTCGCTTCAAGAAGACGCTCAAGTATGCACTGCTGCTGCTTCTGGTGGCAGTGCTTCTTTATTTCGCGTTCCGCGGCGTGAGCTGGGCCGACTTCGTGGGCGGCCTCAAGAGCTGCCGCTGGGGCTGGATTATCGGCACCATCGCCGTGATGTGGGTCATTACCTGGCTCCGCGGCAACCGCTGGCGGATCCAGCTCGAGCCGGTGCGGACGGGTGACCGCCCGATCACCCAGCGCGAAACCTACGATGCCTATGCCATCTGCTACCTGGCGAACATCGTCTTCCCGCGTTCCGGCGAGGTGGTGCGCTGCGGCCTGATGGCCGAGACGAAGAAGACCACTTTCGAAGGCGCCCTGGGAACCGTGGTCATCGAACGCACCTGGGACCTGCTCTGCATGGTTCTGGCCGTGGTGCCGCTGCTGTTCTTCGGCCACTTCCGCGACTTTCTGGTGGAGAAGATGTTCCGTCCCGCCGCCGGGGCGATGGGAATCGGCTGGTTCTGGATCGTGCTGATCATCGTGGCGGTCCTGGTCGCCCTCGTTTTCGTAATCCGCGCCCGGCGCGAACAGATTGCCCGCACCAAGGCCGGTGCCGCCTTCCTCAAATTCTTCAAGGGGCTGGGAAACGGAATCGCCGCGGCCTTCAAGATGAAGGGCAAGTGGGCTTTCTTCGCCTATACGGTCCTCATCTGGGTCGGCTACTGGCTGACCAGCCTGATGACGATCCGGGCCTTTCCCACCGCCGATGGTCTGAACGGGCTTGATGCACTTTTCCTGATGGTGGTCGGCTCCCTGGGCTGGGTGGTCCCGGTACAGGGCGGTTTTGGCGCCTACCATTTCATCGTGGCGATGACGCTGGTTCCGATCTACGGCTTCGACAAGGAGACCGGCCTGGTGTTCGCCACCCTCTCGCACGAGTCGCAGATCGTCCAGATGCTGCTGTGCGGTCTCATCGCCCTCCTGAGCTGGACGATCTATCGCAGAAAACTGAAAAAACAAACCCAAGCATAATGAAATCGATTCTCGGCATCGGAAACGCGCTGACCGACATCCTGGCGGTCCTTCCCGACGATTCCCTCCTCAAAAAGTACAATCTCCCGCTGGGCAGCATGCAGCACGTGGATGCGAAGACCGGCAATACCATCTGGGCCGACCTCAAGGAGATCGGCGTGCAGTATGTGGCGGGCGGCTCGGCGGCCAATACCGTTTCGGCTACCGCCATCCTGGGGATGCCTTCGGGTTATATCGGAAAGGTGGGCGACGACGAACTGGGGTCGCTTTTCCGTCAGTCGCAGATGCAGAACGGCATCAAGTCGAACCTGCTGGTGGGCACCGTAGCCTCGGGCCGGGCGATGGTATTCATCACTGCTCCGAACGCCGACCGTACCTTCGCCACCTATCTGGGTGCGGCGCTGCAGCTGGAGCCGGACGACCTCAAGCCGGAATATTTCGAAGGGTACGACTATCTGCACATCGAGGGCTATCTGGTGCAGAACCAGTATCTGGTGCGCAGGGCCGTGGAGATGGGCCGGGAACGCGGGATGATCATCTCGCTCGACATGGCCTCCTACAATGTCGTGGAATCGAATAACGTGTTCCTGCAGGACATTGTCAAAAACTACGTCGATATCATCTTTGCCAACGAAACGGAGGCGGCCGCTTTCACGCACCGTCCGCCGCGCGAGGCGCTGCAGGCGATGTCGGAAATGGTGGATATCGCCGTGGTCAAGATCGGCAAGGACGGTTCGATGATCCAGCGGGGCGATGAATTCCATTTCGTCGATCCCTGGCCGGGTGAGGCGGTCGATGCCACCGGTGCCGGCGATACCTACGCGGCCGGTTTCCTCTTCGCCCATGCCAGCGGAATGCCGCTCAAGACCTGCGGCGAAGTGGGCTCCGCCCTGGCCGCCAAGGTGGTCGAGGTCATCGGCACGAAGATCGACATCCCCCGGTGGAAAGCCGCCAAGACCGAAATCCGCCGGCTGATGGGGGTAAGTGAATAGCAAGCGGCTTTAGCCGCAGATGGTTCGAGGGCACCCGGTTATTTGTGCTCCGGATTCATCCGACAGCCGATCTCATAGCAATCCCGGAGCGAAAGGGAAACCGTGCAGGAAAGCATATTCCCTTCTTTCGCATCGCCCCGGCGCGGAATCCGAACCTTCCGGTGAAGGACCTGTTCAAAGCGTTCCCAAAGATCGGGCGTCGTATTGTAACACGTCTTGTATCCCTCATATGTGAAAGCAACGGCGTGCGGGCGGCCGCTTTTGAGATCCAGAATGAAATGGATATCAAGAGCCAGGCCGGGAAGATCGAACAACTTTGAAACATCCCATGAGCTGAGCGGAGCGATGACAGCCGTACGAAAAAAAACGTAAAAATCTTCAAGCGAAAAGGATTCCTGTATCAGCCGACAGCATTGCTCCTTCAGGGCAGGATCCGCCGGGCTGAATGCACCGGCATCGGTGCCGCTTACCGGAAAGAGAGCCGTTTGACCCTTACAGGCAACGAGGACCCGGTCCTGATGGCGCTCTTGTTCGAAAACGGTGGCTTCCATCGGAGACTCCGTCCAGGGAGAGCGCTCGAATTCCGAGTAATCGAGTATGTCGGGACCATTCAGATCCATCAGGTAATGATCGACCGGCCATCCATCTTTCAGATGCCGTTCCAGATCCGGATACCACTCCGTATAATAATATCGTGAATACCGTATCGGCGTATCACCCGGCGAGAGGGTTGAAACCCGTACCTTCCGCTTGAGAATCCGCTTGAAAAGCCGCCACTGCTGCCGAGAGACCGCCTGGTATTCAGGAATGTCCGGATACGACACTTCGATGCTGCGGGGTTTCCCGTCCTTGTTGCACAAAAAGACGATGCGCAAGGCGAAATCTTCGCACTTTTTATAGGGGGCTCCGAAGCGGATCGGGCCGTTGGCTTCCTGGAAACGGCGGGACAGGGAAATAATGGATTCGGCCGGAAAGGCCGCCAAGACCGCTTCATCCAACGCCTCCCAGGAACGGCGGTCCCGCAACCAGCCTCCCTCCCGCATTTCATGTCCGTAGGAAAGGGATGACAGCAGGATCAGGGCCGATAACAGTAACGCTTTGTTCACGGAACGCTTGCTAAACCGCTTGGCTCTTAGAACAATCCGTGGAGCTGCGCCTCGATGCGGTCGCAGATGGTGCCGAAGTCTTCGGGGCTTTCTTCGAAGTTCAGTTTGTCGACGTCGATGATCAGCAGTTTGCCGTCGTGGTAGTTTTCAATCCACTGCTCGTAGAGGGCATTGAGACCTTTGAGGTAGTCGAGGCGGATACTGCTCTCGTATTCCCGGCCGCGCTTCTGGATGTTGCCCACCAGATGGGGGATGGAACTGCGCAGATAGATCAGCAGGTCGGGGGCCTTGACCAGCGACGACATCAGTTTGAAAAGCGAAGAGTAGTTCTCGAAATCGCGGGTTGACATCAGGCCCATATTGTGCAGGTTGGGCGCAAAGATGCAGGCGTCTTCGTAGATGCTCCTGTCCTGGACGATGATTTCCTCGTGTTTGCTGATCTCCACGACGTCGAGAAAGCGCTTGTTGAGGAAATAAACCTGGATATTGAACGACCAGCGCTCCATATCGTTGTAGAAATCAGCCAGATAAGGATTGAAATCCACCGATTCGTACTTGGGGGTCCAGTGGAAATGGTCGACCAGCATCCGGGTGAGGGTGGTCTTTCCGCTGCCGATGTTGCCTGCAATCGCGATATGCATACCGTGCTGAAGTTTTTGTTTCTCTGACAAATTTACAACATCTTTTCGTATTTTTGTATGTTTGAATAGGTTTTTATGGAAATAAAGACGTTCTATTGCAATCCGCTCCGGGAGTGTTGTTATGTGGCGTGGGATACGACCGGAGCCTGCGTGATCATCGATCCCGGATTCTATGGCGAACGGGAGGTGCAGCGGCTGGAGAAATTCGTGGGCGAGCGCGGACTCAAGCCGGAAAAGATCCTGCTGACCCACGGTCATTTCGACCACGTCCTCGGTCTGGAGGACGTTTCCGTCCGCTGGGCGCTGGATGCCTGGATCCATCCGGCGGACCGGACGCAGATGACACGGTCCACCGAGTGGTGTCGGGAACTGGGTCTGGCGTTCAAGCCTTTTACGGGGGTACTGCACGACCTGGCCGACGGCGATATCGTCCGTTTCGGGGAGAGCACCCTGAAAGTGATCGCGACACCCGGCCATACGGAAGGCGGCGTGTGCTTCCTGAGCGAAGCCGATTCCGTGCTGTTCTCCGGCGATACGCTGTTCGCCGGCAGCATCGGCCGGACCGACCACCCCGGGGGCGATTACGACCTGCTGATGAACAGTCTTGCTACGAAAATCCTTCCGCTCGACGGTGACATCACCGTCCTTCCGGGCCACGGTCCGGCCACGACCATCGGCTATGAGCGGGTGGTCAATCCTTTCCTGCAACCTGCGTGAAATGGCTGAAGGCGAAAAGATAACGATTGCCGGTGCCCGGGTCCACAACCTGAAGGACATTTCGCTGGAGATCCCGCGGAACAAACTGGTCGTCGTGACCGGTCTGTCGGGCAGCGGCAAGAGTTCGCTGGCTTTCGACACGATCTGCGCCGAAGGGCAGCGCCGCTATATGGATACCCTTTCGGCCTACGCACGGCAGTTCATCGGCGTGCTCGAGCGGCCTGATATCGATGAAATCGGCGGCCTGAGCCCGGTCATCTCGATCGAACAGAAGACGGTCGGCCGCAATCCCCGCTCTACGGTGGGAACCATCACGGAAATCTACGATTTTTTCCGCCTGCTCTATGCCCGTGCCTCCCAGGCTTTCTCTCCGGAAAGCGGCAAGGAGATGGTGCGTTACAGCGACGAGGAAATCGTCAGCCTGATTCTCCAGCATTACGAAGGGCAGAAAATCTTCCTGCTTGCTCCTTTGGTACGGGGCCGCAAGGGCCACTATCGGGAACTGTTCATCCAGCTTCAGCGGAAGGGGTATAATCAGGTCCGCATCGACGGACAGCTCTGCGACCTGGCCGAAGCCGGTCCGCTCGACCGTTACAAGGTTCACTTCGTGGAACTGGTGGTCGACAAGCTTATACCTGCTTCCGACGACCGCAAGCGGATCAAGGACTCCGTCGTCACGGCACTCTCCCAGGGAAAAGGGTCGCTGGCGGTGCTTTCGCTCTCCGACGACAATCTCCGGCATTTCAGCCGCAATCTCGTCTGTCCCGACACGGGGCTTTCGTTCGACGTTCCGGCACCCCATACATTCTCGTTCAACTCGCCGCAGGGCGCTTGTCCGCACTGCCGCGGCCTGGGCACCGTCGCGCGGGCCGACCTGACCAAAATCATTCCCGACCGCAAAAGGTCCATCGCCGACGGCGGCATCGAGAGCGTCGGTCCGATGCGCGGGAACACGCTTTTCCGCTATCTCGAGGCCATCGCCCGCCGTTATAAATTCTCGCTCCACGATCCGATCGAGACGATCCCCGAAGAAGCGATGCACGTGATTCTCTATGGGACCGACGAACTCCTGCGCACGGGCTCGGACTCCGATATGGAGATGTCCACCTTCCCCGGCATCCTTTCGCAATTGCTGCCGGAAATGGATGAAGAGGACAGCCCCTGGAAGAAGAAACGGAAAGATCTCTTCCTGGAAGAAACGGTCTGCCCCGTATGCGGCGGAACCCGGCTCAAGAGCGAATCGCTCTATTTCAAGATCGACGGGAAGAACATCGCCGAAGTGGCCGATATGGACATCTCGGTCCTGTACGACTGGGTGTGCGGCCTCCCGGCAAGGCTTTCACGGCGTCAGATGGTCATTGCGGAAGATATCCTCAAGGAACTGGTCGACCGGATCGGTTTCCTGAAAGACGTGGGTCTGGAATACCTGTCGCTGAGCCGGGCTACCCGTTCGCTCAGCGGCGGCGAGAGCCAGCGCATCCGCCTGGCCACGCAGATCGGTTCAAAGCTCGTCAACGTGCTCTACGTGCTCGACGAGCCGAGCATCGGCCTGCATCAGAAAGACAACCGCAAGCTGATCGCTTCCCTGCAGACGCTGCGCGACGAAGGAAACTCCGTGATGGTGGTCGAGCACGACGAGGAGATGATGCGCAGCGCCGACTGGCTCGTGGACCTGGGACCAGGAGCGGGAGAAAACGGCGGATGGCTGCTTTACAATGGCCAGCCGGCCGCCATCGGCCACGTGGCTGAAGGCGTGAGCCCGACCATCGACTACCTGCTTGGCCGCAAACGGATTGACGTTCCGGCGCAGCGCCGGCCCGGCAACGGAAAGTTCATCACCCTCAAGGGTGCCCGGGGCAACAACCTGAAAGACGTGACGCTCGACCTTCCGCTCGGTCTCCTGGTGGGCATCAGCGGCGTGAGCGGAAGCGGCAAGAGTTCCCTGATCAACGAGACCCTGATGCCGGTCATCAGCAACAAACTCTACCGTTCCCGCTACCCCGTGCTGCCATACGACCGGATCGACGGAATGTCCAACATCGACAAGATCATCGAGATCGACCAGGCGCCGATCGGCCGTTCGCCGCGCAGCAATCCGGCTACCTACACCGACGTGATGACCGAGATCCGCAAGCTCTTCGAAGCCACGCCGGATGCCAAGATCCGGGGATTCAAGGCCAACCGCTTTTCCTTCAACGTGAAGGGTGGCCGTTGCGAGGCCTGCAAAGGCGCCGGGCTGCAGCTCATCGAGATGCATTTCCTCCCCTCGGCACAGGTGACCTGCAAGGAGTGCGGCGGCCGGCGTTACAAGCCCGACACACTGGCCGTCAAATACAAGGGAAAGAATATCAGCGAGGTGCTCGATATGAGCATATCGCAGGCCGCTTCCTTTTTCGAAGCCATCCCGTCGATCGCCCAGAAACTCCGGACGATGGAGGAGGTGGGACTCGGCTACCTTACGCTGGGCCAGCCGGCCACTACGCTCAGCGGCGGCGAGAGCCAGCGCCTCAAGCTTTCTGCCGAACTGGCACGCAAGGATACGGGCAATACACTCTACCTGCTCGATGAGCCGACTACCGGGCTGCACTTCGAAGACATCAAGGTGCTGATCGGCGTGCTGCAGCGGCTGGTCGACAAGGGCAACACCGTGGTGATCATCGAGCATAATCTCGACATCCTCAAATCGGTGGACTGGCTCATCGACCTCGGTCCGGAGGGCGGTGCAGGCGGCGGAACCATCGTGGCGACCGGAACGCCCGAGCAAGTGGCGCTGAATCCGGAATCTTATACAGGACAATTTTTAAAAGCGATACTATGATCAAAGAAATGTCGATGTGGCGGAACATCCTCCGCGAAAACAACGTGAGTTCGCTCAACGAAGCGGTTGCCAGCGGGAAGGCACGCTATCTGGTCAACCTGTCAGAGACCCTGCACGACCACCGCTACGCGGAGATTGCGAACGAGATCGCGACCCGTCCCGGTGTGCGGCTCGTACTGCTCGCCGGGCCTTCCAGCAGCGGAAAGACAACCTCTTCCAAGCGCTTGGCGCTGCATATGCGGGTCAACGGACTGAACCCCATCATCATCTCGCTCGACGATTATTTCCGCAACCGCGTGGATACGCCGCTCGACGAAAACGGGGAATACGATTTCGAATGCCTGGAAGCCCTCGACGTTCCGTTCCTCAATCAGCAGCTGGAGGAACTGTTCGCAGGCCGCCGCGTGGAGATTCCGAAATATGATTTCGCTTCCGGCACGCGCAAGTTCGTGGGGCAGTTCCTGCAGCTGACCGAAAACGACGTGTTGATCATGGAGGGTATCCACGGACTGAATCCCGGCCTGACGCCCCAGATTCCCGACGAAGAGAAATTCAAACTCTATGTGTCGGTTCTCACGCCGATCCGCATTGATGCGGCTAACAAGATGCCGGCCCGCGACTATCGGCTGCTGCGCCGGATGGTGCGTGACAACCAGTTCCGCGGAATGACGGCGGAGGACACGATCCTGCGCTGGCCGAGCGTCGGCGCGGGCGAGCAGAAATTCATCCTGCCGTTCAAACAACTGGCCGACGCGCAGTTCAACTCGGCGCTGTTCTACGAAATACCTATGCTGAAATGTTATGCGGAACCGCTGCTGCAGATCCTTCCGCCCTCTTCCCCGGCTTACGGCGAAGCGCAGCGTCTGCTCGATCTGGTGCGCAGCGTCATTGCAATGACACCGGTCGACATCCGGCACATCCCGCCGACCTCCATCATCCGGGAGTTCATCGGCGGCTCAAGTTTTCACTATTAGGAATCAGGAATACAGCCCTCCGTTGATGGAGATACATTCTCCAGTGATATAGGCAGCGTCGGGGGAAGCGAGGAAAGCCACCAGGGCGGCTACTTCTTCGGGTTCGCCGAACCGCTGTGCGGGGATGTCTTTTTTAAGTGCCGCTTCGTCGAGCCCGTCCACCATGTCGGTCCGGATGAAACCGGGTGCAATGGCGTTGACGGTCACTTTCTTGCGGGCCACTTCCTGGGCCAGGGCCTTGGTGGCGGCGATCAGTCCGCCTTTGGCCGCCGAGTAGTTGGTCTGGCCGGGCAGGCCCTTGAGACCGGAGAGCGAAGCCACGTTGATGATCCGTCCCGACTTTTTGAGGAGCATCGGCTGGAGGACGAGCCGGGTGACATTATAAAATCCGTTGAGCGTGGTATCGAGGACCTTGTGCCAGTCACCGGGTTCCATCCAGATGAGCAGGCTGTCACGCCGGATACCGGCATTGTTGACCAGCACACCGATGAAATCGTCGGGATGTGCGGCCTGCCAGCCCGTGATGGCGGCCGAAGTCTCGGATGCGATGCCGACGTCGAACTTCAGCAATTCCGCCGTGCCGCCGGAAGCGGCAATCAGCGCCGCCGTCTCGCGGGCCTTTTCTTCGTTGGACACATAGTTGACCAGGACGGGATATCCCTGGGCGGCAAGGCGCAGGCAGATGGCGCGGCCGATGCCGCGGCTGCCGCCGGTGACAAGTGCGTAGTTCATAAAGCGATGGAATTACAAGTGTTCAGGGCGGAGACGGCGGTGCCCAGCACGCCGTGCAGGCCGATGTTCTGTCCCGTCAGGTATAGCCACGGGAGGGGCGTCTGTGGGGCAATATAGTCTTGGGTGTCGTATTTTCGCAGGCCGTAGGCCGTTCCACCGGGCGTGCCGGTGAAGCGTTCCCAGGTCTGCGGGGTGCTGACCCAGTATTTTTCAATGGCGTCGGGCAGACCAGGGAGACGTTGTGCGGCCTTTCCTATCATCTTTTCGGCGCGAAGTCCGGGCGTATCGAACGCCAGCAGGTCGAGTGACCGGGCAAAACCGGCGTCATCGGCCTCGCCGAAGTGGATCATCACTTTCCCGTCCAGGAAAATGCTGTGGTTGATGTATGGCAGGATGCCGGACCGGAGCTTTGCGTTCACCGTGAAGATGCCTGGACCGTTTTCCATCCTTGCGATGCGTTTGCGGTAGGCGGGACGCACCGGGTCGCGCAGCAGTTGCAGAGTCACCTGCGGATGGATGGCTGCGATGACGGCGTCGCCGCGATAGAGACTGCCGTCTGCGCAGCTGACGACGTGATCTTCAATGTCGGTCACGCGTTTGCGGACAAGGATGTCCAGATCCTGGGAGAGGGCGTCGGCAAGCGTCTTTCCTCCGCCTTTCAACCGCCATACACTCTGGCGGTAGGGCTCCAGGACGTGCGCCCGCTCTTCTTCCCAGCCTGTCGAAAGTCGGAGGAAGGGATCCGTACCTCCGATGATTTCGTCGGGTTCCATCGGAACCCAGGGCAGGTCCGTCAGGGCGAGCGGGCGGAAGATCCGCTCCAGGGGTTCTCCCGGTCCCAGGCCGCCGACGGAGTGGAAGCCTGTATCGAAGCGGATGCCGTCGCGGACAAAGGTCTGCAGAGCGCCGCCGATCTGGCCGCCCTGCTCCAGGACCGTCACCCGCCATCCCTTGCGGGAGAGGATGCGGCCGCAAAGCAGTCCGCCGAGTCCGGCGCCGATGATCACTGCGTCAGACATTCCGGATGATGAGCGAGGAATTGGTCCCGCCGAAGCCGAAGGAGTTGGACAGGAAGGTGTCGAAATGTCGGTCAATGCGCTCTCCGGGAATCCAGAGCCGTGCGGAATCCTCGTCCGGATGCTCGAAATTCAGGTTGGCGGCGATGAAATCGTTTTTCATCATCAGGATGGAATAGACGATTTCGCTGGCACCTGCCATCCACATTTCGTGGCCTGTCTGGCCTTTGGTGCTGGTGACAGGGATGCGGGTATCGCCGATGACATTGTAGATGGCTTTGGCTTCATTGGTGTCACCTACCTGTGTGGAGGTGGCGTGGGCATTGATATAGCCGATCTGGCCGAGGCTGACGCCTGCTTCGCGGATCGACATTTCCAGTGCCCGTCGCGGCCCGTCTACATTGGGGTTGGAGATATGTTCGCCGTTGCTCGAGAAGCCGTAACCCAGCACTTCGGCAAGGATGGGGGCGCCGCGGCGGACGGCTGATTCGTAACTTTCAAGGATGACGGTGGCCGCGCCGCCGCCGGGAACCAGTCCGTCGCGGTCGCGGTCGAACGGCCGGCTGGCCTTTTCGGGCGCGTCTTCCCGGGTCGAGAAAGCGGAGATGCCGTCGAAGGAACCGGTGGCGGCCGCATTGACTTCCTGCGCTCCGCCGCAGATGACGGTCTCCTGCAGGCCGTTGCGGATGAGCAGGGCCCCCAGCCCGATGGCGTGCGAGCCGCTGGCGCAGGCACCCGAAACAGTGAGGTTGATGCCTTTGAGACGGAAGATGACGCTCAGGTTCATCGTTACGGTGGAGTTCATCGACTGGAAGATGGCACCCGACCCGCAGAGCATCGTATCTTTTTTCTGGATAATGGTGCTGACCGATTTGTACACTGCGTCGGCCGTGCTGTCGTTGCCGTAAAGGATGCCGACTTCGTGGGTGTCGAGCCAGTCCTGGTCGATGCGTGCATCCCGCAGGGCGTCGCGGGTGGCGCAGTAGGCGTATTGTGCCTGCTGGGGCATATAGACCCGCTGGGACCGCGGAAGTTCCCCTTTCAGTTCCGGGGTGGGAAGGGCTCCGGTCAGACCGGAGCGGAAGCCCATCTCTTTTCTGCCGGGATCGAGGATGATGCCGGATTTTCCAACATACAAGGACTGGCGGACCGCTTCGAGAGAAGTCCCCAGGCACGACCAGACGCCCAGTCCGGTAATGACGACACGATGCATAGCGCAGTTTTTAGTGGATCTGAAGGCAAAGGTAACCAATTTTACGATTTTTTCGCGGAGATTGCGTACCTTTGTAAGATATATAAAAAGCATCTTATGCATCTGTCGACATCCCTTGTCAACCGTTATACGAAAGAGCAGCTCAGCGCCCGGGAAGCGCAGCGGCTTGCACAGTATATTGCTTTCGGCCCCATTGTTTTCCAGGCTTGCCGTCTGCTGGTTGAATTCGGCATCCTCGAAGCCGTCCGCGATGCGGAGAACGGCCTGACCATTGCGGAAGCGGCCCGGGAAACCGGCGTTTCGGATTATGCCGCCCGCGTCCTGCTGGAAGCCGGACTTTCCGCAGGCGTAGTGCTGGTCGATCCGGAGACGGACCGTTTTCAGCTTTCCAAGACGGGCTGGTTCCTGTTGAACGATCCGGCCACGAAGGTGAATATGGCGTTCAATCACGACGTGAACTATCTGGGCTTTTATAAGCTGGATGAGGCGCTGCGGGAGGGCCGGCCCGCCGGTCTTTCCGCCCTGGGCGACTGGGAAACCATCTACGAGGGCCTTTCTTCATTGCCGGAGCAGGCGAAGAAAAGCTGGTTCGCCTTCGACCATTTTTACTCCGACCATTCTTTCGACGAGGCGCTTGCCATCGTTTTCGCACTGCATCCGAAACGGATTCTGGATGTGGGCGGCAATACGGGCCGGTGGGCGCTCAAATGTGTGGAATATGATCCCGATGTGCGGGTGACCGTGGCCGACCTCCCGCAGCAGATCGGCCTGATGCAGGAACAGACGGCCGGGAAAACCGGCGCGGACCGCATTTCCGGTTATGCGGTCAACCTGCTCGACGAAGCGTCGCGGCTTCCGGCCGAACCCGTCTTCGATGTCGTCTGGATGAGCCAGTTCCTGGACTGTTTCAGCGAATCCCAGATTGAAAGTATCCTGTGCCGGACGGCCGCCATCCTTGCTCCCGGTTCCCGGCTGTGCATCATGGAGACCTTCTGGGACCGCCAGCGCTTCGAGCCGGCCGCCTTCTGCCTGACGATGACCAGCCTGTATTTCACCGCAATGGCCAACGGCAACAGCAAGATGTACCATTCCGACGACTTCATCCGGATCGTCGACCGCGCCGGTCTGGAGGTCGAGTCTGTCCACGACGGCCTGGGCCAGGGCCATACCATTCTGGTCTGCAAGCGGAAACAATAACCTGCAAAACATTTTCAGCACAATGGATATCAACGAAATCAAAGACAAAGTCCGTACGTTCCTGATTGACGAAATGGAAATCGAACCCGGCAAGATCGCCGACGACGCCCGCCTGAAAGAAGATATGGGCATCGACAGCCTCGAGGTCGTCGACATCGTGGTCCTCGTGGACCAGGAGTTCGGTTTCAAGATGAAACCGGAAGACTTCAAGGATCTCAAGACCTTCGAGCAGTTCTGCAATTTCATCCTTTCCCGAGTCGCCGCATAGACCTTGACGGAGTATAAACATACGGACTGGCACGGCACCACGGACGGTACGCCCTGGATGCAGCGGACGCTGATCAAGCTTTTCCGCTTCATTCCGATTGTATTCTTTTATGGCGTCACGGCCCTGGTCATTCCCTTCTATATGTTGTTCGACCGGCGGGGCTACCGCGCCTCATACCGGTTCTTCCGGCGGTTGGGGAGAGGTCCCGTCCGTTCCTTCCTGAGCGTATATGCCAATGAGTTCCGTCTCGGACAGGTGGTGATGGACCGTTTCGCGCTCTATGCCGGGCGGCGTTTCCGTCTGGATGTCGACGGGAAGGATTTGTTCGACCGGTTGAAAGCTTCTCCTGCCGGTTTCGTCCAGGTCAGTTCCCACGTGGGGAACCCGGAACTGGCCGGCTACCAGCTGCCCGTTGAGGGGAAGCGGATGCACGTCCTGGTTTTTCCGGGTGAGACACAGACGGTAATGCAGCAGCGTGCCGCAGTTTTCGAACGGATGAACATCACGATGGTGCCGGTTGCGGAAGATCTTTCGCACCTGTTCGCCCTGAACGCCGCCCTGCTCGATGGCGATATCGTCGGCATGCCCGGCGACCGTCTTTTCGGCTCGACGAAGAGTTTTACCTGCGACTTCCTGGGTGCGCCGGCGCGTTTCCCGGCTGGCCCTTTCCTGCTGGCTGCGCAACGGGAAGTTCCCATGCTGGCCTTGTTCGTGATGAAGGAAGGGCTGCGCCGCTATCGCGTCCTGGTCCGTTCGGTCGGGATGCCGTCTGAAGTACAGATGCCGGCCCGCCTGCGTGCGGAAATCATGGCGCGCGATTTCGCCGGACTGTTGGAGTCGGTGACCCGGCGTTATCCGACGCAGTGGTTCAATTTTTACGATTTCTGGCAATGATGTCTTTTGAACAGATTCCCATCGGCGAGCTGCTGCCCCAAAGACCGCCTTTCGTTTTTGTGGACAGCTTGTTGTATTACGACCCGACGGTGACGCGGACGGCTTTCCGTGTCCCGGAAACGGGACTGTTCGTAGAAGACGGATGCTTCCGTACGGCCGGCCTGATCGAGCATATGGCGCAGTCAGCGGCGGCGCGCATCGGCTATATTTCGCGTTACGTCCTTCATGTGCCCGTGCGGATCGGTTATATCGGCAATGTCCGGAAGCTGGAGGTTTTCCGGAATCCCGTCTCCGGTTGCCTGCTGGAGACGGCGGTTTTCCTGCGGGAAGAAATATTCGGAATTACGCTGACCGACGTCGAGGTGCGTTGCGGCGACGAGCTGATTGCCCGCGCTTCCCTCAAGACGGCGCTCAGCGAAAAGGAGGTGGAGATATGAACAGGAAACGGGTGATCGCCACGGGCTGCAACATTGTCTCACCGCTGGGCTTCACTGCGGAAGAGAATTTCCAGGCCGCACTCTCAGGTCGGAGCGGTGTGACGACCCATACGGGAACCTTCGGTATCCCCGAGCCGTTCGGTGCCTCGCTGTTCGACCGCTCCGTCATCTCCGGCCCCGACGGGGGCTCTCATTGCCTTTTCGAATCCATCCTGCTCCTGTCCATCCGGGATGCTGTCCTTCGCGCCGGCATCGATCCGGCTTCCCCGCGCGTGGCTTTTGTCATTTCCTCGATCAAAGGAAATGTCGAGGCGATGGATGCGGACGAAGCAGCCGTTCCCGTCTCTGTGACGGCGGCCCGCGTTGCGGCATTCTTCAATAATCCGAATCCCCCGCTGGTGGTTTCGAATGCGTGTATCTCGGGGCTGACGGCCCTGATTCACGCCGGCCGGATGCTGCAGGGCGGCCGTTACGACCATATCGTCGTGGCCGGAGCGGAAGTTCAGTCACGGTTCATCGTTTCGGGCTTCCTCTCACTGAAGGCGGTCTCTCCGCTTCCCTGCAAGCCGTTCGATGCCGACCGTTGCGGTCTGAATCTGGGCGAAGCGGCTGCCACGATGGTCATTTCCGCCGTCGATACCTGCCCGGATGACGCGTGGGAACTGGTCGACGGAACGACCCGCAACGATGCCAACCATATCTCCGGCCCTTCGCGGACAGGAGAGGGAAGCTACAAGGCACTGCGTTATGTCCTGGCTTCCTGCAGACCGGAAGAACTCGCTTTTGTCAATGTGCACGGAACTTCGACGCTCTACAACGACGAGATGGAATCGATCGCCCTTCACCGGGCCGGCCTGTCGGAGGTGCCGGTCAATGCTCTCAAAGGAATCTTCGGCCATACGATGGGAGCGGCCGGAATCCTGGAATCGGTCGTTTCGTTGCAGGCAGCCGATGCCGGCGTAGTCCTGGCGACAAAGGGTTTCGGACAGACGGGCGTCTCCTGCCCGGTCAATGTGTACGCCGGGAACCGTCCGGTACGTGGCCGTGCGTTCATCAAGCTCCTGTCCGGTTTCGGCGGCTGCAATGCGGCGATGCTGTTCAGAAAAGGAGGTGCACGATGAGAATCCTGCGATATGTCCGAATCGATCCGGGCTCCGTCCTGCTTGACGGCGTTCCCGTTCCGGCAACGGGCCGCGGTCTCGAACTCCTGTCGGAACTGTACCGGAACCGGGTGAAGGATTATCCGAAATTCTTCAAAATGGACTTGCTTTGCAAACTCGGTTTCATTGCCGCGGAATTGGTCGTGGGCGATGAGCCCGACCGTTTTGTGCCCCGGGAAGACCGGGCCGTGCTCCTGGTGAGCCGGACCGGTCCGCTCTGCGATGACCGCAATTATCAGAAAACCATTGCGGAAGAGGCCTATTTCCCCAGCCCGGCCCTGTTCGTCTATACGCTGGCGAACATTGTCACGGGCGAAATCGCCATCCGCAACAAATATGAAGGGGATACCACGGCATACGGGTTCCCGTCCTTTTCGGCGGAAACGCTCGTGTCGGTGGTGAAGGATGCCTTCACCGACCGTGTCACCACTTCCGCCCTGTGCGGATGGGTCGAGGCGCCCGATCCCGATCATTTTGAAGCCATCCTTATGCTGGTGGATGACACCGAAGGTGACGGGATGGATTTCAACCCTGAGAATATACTGAAAATCAAACTGAACCAAAGATAATGGAAGAACTTGTCGAACAAATCAAACTGCAGATCATCGAGGCGTTGAACCTGGAAGGAATGACGCCCGACCAGATCGATGACAATGCCCCCCTCTTCGGAGACGGCCTGGGCCTTGACTCCATCGACGTACTGGAACTTATCGTCCTGATTGAAAGGAATTACGGCATACGGCTCACCAGCCCGGCGGAAGGCAAGCAGGTTTTCCAGTCGGTCGCCGTGATGGCCGATTACATCGCCAAGAACCGCAAGAAATAAGATATTGATGAAGCGCATCTGCATCACGGGCTCCGGCGTGGTTTCAGCCATCGGCCTGGACAAGCGGGAAACGCTCGTCTCCCTTCGGACGGACTGCTCCGGCATTGCGCCGGTACGGTTCCTGGAGACGGCCGACCGCGACTTCCTGGTCGGGGAGGTCCCGCTGGACAATGGGCAGATGAAGGTGCGGCTGGGCATCCCGGATGGCGAGCCGGTGTCACGGACGAGCCTGATGGGAATGCTTGCCCTCGACGAGGCGCTGCGTGAAGCGGGTCTCCGGCCGGAAGATTGCCGGAGTATCCCGCTGATTTCCGGAACGACGGTCGGGGGGATGGACTGCACCGAACGTTTCTACCGGGAATATCTGTCCGGGGAGCATACGCACGATGCGTACATCTCCCTTCACGACTGCGGGGCCTCGACGGAGGCCATCGCCGCCCGTTTCGGCGGGTTCCGCTACGCTACGACGCTCTCGACGGCCTGTTCTTCGGCCGCGAATGCCGTAATCCTGGGCGCCGGCCTCATCGAAGCCGGGATGACGGAACTTGTGGCGGTAGGTGGCAGTGAATGCCTCTCCAATTTTCACCTGAACGGCTTCAATTCCCTGATGATCATAGACCGGGCGCCCTGCCGGCCGTTCGACCGGACACGGGCCGGACTCAATCTGGGGGAAGGCGCCGCTTTCCTGATCCTGGAGTCAGAAGCTTCTGCCCGACGGCGGGGCATCCGCCCCGTCGCCGTCCTGTCGGGATACGGGAATGCCTGCGATGCGTTCCATCAGACGGCTTCCTCGGAAAACGGGGAAGGCCCGTTCCTGGCGATGCGGCAGGCGCTGGTGATGGCGGGTCTGGCACCAGAATCCGTGTCGTATGTCAATGCGCACGGTACCGGAACGCCGAATAACGACGCCAGTGAGAGTGCGGCCCTGCGCCGGATCTTCGGTGCGGACTGCCCGCCGGTCTCTTCCACGAAAGCCTTTACGGGGCACACGACCAGTGCGTCCGGCTCGATTGAATCTGTTTTCTGCCTGCTGGCGATGCAGCAGGGCTTCATCCCGGCGAACCTGAACTGGCAGGAGCCCGACGAGACCTGCATACGTCCCGTTCCGGCATTCCGTGGCGGTGTCTGCCTGAACCACGTTTTGTGCAACGCTTTCGGTTTCGGCGGCAACGATTCCGCGCTGATTTTCTCCCGATACGAATGAAAAGGATGGACAGGAGAGTATATATCAAGTCGATGGCGCAGATCTCGCGTCTCCAGCCAGATTCCGATTATGGCAGCCTGTTTTCCGTGATGGAAGCGCGGCGGATGTCGAGACTGATGAAGCGGGCGGTTGCCGTCTCGCACGATGCCCTTGTACAGGCAGGTCTCTCCGTCCCCGATGCCGTAATCGCCGGCACGGGTCTGGGCTGCATCGAGAACACGGAGCAGTTCATCCGTTCGCTTACCGGACTCTCCGATACCCCGCTTCGTCCCACGCATTTCATGCAGTCGACGCACAATACCATCGCTTCACTGATCGCCATCCGCCTGAAATGCCACGGGTACAATGCGACCTACTCGCATCTGGGCATTTCGTTCGAAAGCGCGTTGCTGGACGCGTTCCTCCAGTTGAAGTCGGGTCGGGTGCGCAATGTCCTGGCCGGCGCCTTTGAGGAGATGACACCCGATTTCGCCCGAATCCTGAATAAAGGCGGCTATGCCGTTCCAACTGAGGATCCTTTGTCGGAGACAGCTGTTGCGATGGTCCTGGATACCGATCCGGAAGCTGCGCTCTGCGAACTGACGGAAGTCCGTCTTGGTTTCCCGGCCGAGACCGACCCGTCATGCCCGGCCGTGACCGGGCATCTCGCCCGGCCGGACTACGTGGCCCGCTACGGCGACAATTTCAGCGTCTCCGCGCTGGGTGCCTGCGATGCGGTCGGCCTGATCGCTGCCGGAACATATCCGGCCGTATGCCTGGAAAACGACTTTTACGGGAAGTCCTTTGCAACTGTGTTATTCAAAAGCGTATGTGGAAGATAGTACCCCTGGCTCTCCTGCAGAGTTTCTTTCTGGCCGGCGGCCAGGTTCTCCTGAAACTGGCCCTTGCCGCTTCCGGTCCGTTCCACTGGTCGTGGTCCTTCTTCAAGGCGCAACTGACCAACTGGTGGTTTCTCGGCTGCGGCATCTCGTTCGCCGTGGCTACGGTGCTCTGGCTGTACATTTTGAAGCATTTCCCTTTCAGCATCGCCTATCCGCTTTCGAGCCTGAGCTATCTGTTCGGCATGTTTGCTGCATTATTGATTTTTCACGAGCACGTGGACTGGACCCAGTGGGTGGGCGTACTGCTCATTATGGGCGGTTGCGCGCTGATGGTAAAATGACGGCAGTATGAAAAAGCACCTTCTTTCCCTTATCCTTGTGTGGTTCGCAATGCTTCTTCCGGCCGGAGCCCAGACCCCGGCGGAACTGCATGGCGAAGCCCGGAAGGCGGCGATCGACGCAATCCTGAAAGCCAACGACATCAAGACTTCGCTCCGCTTCGATTTCGAGCTGCGCCGCCACAGTTCCCTGCTGACCGAAGATCTGGTCAGTTCCGGGCAGGCGTCGTATGTCTATCCCGACAAGGTACGGTGGGAAGTGCGGCGGCCGCAGCAGAATGTTTTCGTACTCAACGGGACCTCGACGACGGACCGCCGCAGGCAGACGCTTCTGCGCAATGTCTCCAAGATCAGCGAACGGGGCCTGATCAATGAGACGGATTTCGATATCACCGTGTTCTCCGCACCCGGGCAGTGGCAGGTCGACCTGATTCCGCTGCGGCGTGACCTTGGCCAGTTGTTCGAGCGCATCACGCTGCTGGCCGATCCGGCGACGGGCGCGCTGCGTGGTGTCGTGCTGTCGGAGGTTGGCGGCGACACGTCGTATCTGAAGTTGCATTCTGTCGAAAAAGGCATTCCGCTTGCCGACGAATTGTTCGTCCAACCCTGACCGGCCATGCTCCAGAACGAACTCTATCAACTGATATCGGCCGAAGGCTCCGGGGAAAACTTCGAAGTCAGGGTCCGCCTGCTGCCGCAGAGCGTCGTCTATGCGGCCCATTTTCCCGGAATGCCTGTGACGCCCGGTGCCTGTCTGGTCCAGATGGCCTGTGAACTGGTGTCGGAGATTTGCGGATCGGGCCTTGACGCGTGCGGTGCGTCGGATATCCGCTTCCTGCATACGGTGCTCCCCGATGAAGCGGATGAGCTGATGTTCCGGCTGGAAGGCGCCGTCCCCGCCGACGGACCCGCCACCTGGACGGTACAGATCTTTGCTGCGGATGTACTCTGTGCCCGGATGAAACTTTCGCTTCATAAAACGGCTTGAACCGGATGGCGGCGCGCAAGGATATCTGTGTGATCGTACCGACGTACAAAAACGCCGGAACGGTCCTCGATGTCGTCCGCCGTGTTTTGGAGCAGGAGTTGCCGGTCATCGTCGTCAACGACGGAAGTCCGGACGGGACGGCCGCCTTGCTGGAGCAGGCCGCCCTGCCGGTAACCGTCTTGACCCATTCCCGGAACCGGGGCAAAGGTATCGCCCTGCGTACCGGGCTGACCTATGCCTGCAGCCAGGGTTTCCGTTATGCTGTCACGATCGATTCCGACGGGCAGCATTTCCCGGAAGACCTGCCGGTTTTCCTGCAGGCCATCGAGGCGCATCCCGGCGCCCTGGTCGTGGGAAGCCGCAATCTGCAGGCGGAGAATATGCCCGGCGGCAATACGTTTGCCAACCGTTTCTCGAATTTCTGGTTCCGGCTCCAGACTGCCCGGAACCTGCCCGATACGCAGACCGGCTACCGGGCCTATCCGTTGGAACGCCTGCCGAGTCTCCGGCTGCTTACCGCCCGCTATGAGGCGGAACTGACGCTGCTGGTCTTCTCTGCCTGGAAAGGAGTGGAGTTGATTCCTGTCCCGATCCGGGTCTGTTACCCGGAAGACCGCGTCTCCAGTTTCCGGCCTTTCCATGATTTTTTCCGGATCAGCGTATTGAATACCGGTTTGTGCCTGATGGCCCTGGTGTATGGTTATCCGCGGATGTTGTTTGAAAAACTGCGCCGATGAAAGAAGCCATCCTCCGGATCCACGATTATCTCGCGCAGCGCAAATGGCTGGTCTGGCTGCTGCTGGCCGTTTTGGCCGGCCTGTTTGCACTTTCAGCTTCTCGGATGGGTTATCAGGAGGATATCTCTGCCTTCCTGCCGCACGATGCGGAGGCGGAGCGCTATGCTTCCGTTTACGAACGGCTGGGCGGCCAGGACAAGATCGCCGTCTTCTTCGAACCGTCCGGGGAAGGAGATGCCGATACCGATGCGATAATCGGGGCGATGGAGTGCTTCGAAGCGACGTGGCGGGATCGTGACACCCTGGAATGGGTGCCGGACCTTCAGGCGGCTGTCGGCGGCGACCAGATCCGGACAGTCCTGCAATTCATCCTGTCGCACGCACCGTATTTCCTGACAGAAGCAGACAATGCGCGGATGGACTCGCTGCTGGCGCAGCCCGGTTTCGTGGATACGCGGCTCGCAGAAGTAAAGGGCTCGCTTTACGGACTGGGCGCAGGCATTTCTTCAACCTGGCTGCGAAACGATCCGCTGGGCCTCTTCTCCCCGGTTCTCGAGCGGCTGAACCGACTCAATCCCACGCGCAACAATCGTCTGGAAGACGGCTATCTGTTTACGCCGGATGGCGGAGCGGGCGTCGTTTTCTTCAATTCACCGTTCGGCGGCAGTGAATCGGGCCGTAACGGGGATTTGTCCGTACTCCTGGCGCAGGTGTCCACTCAGGTCGAAGCGGACTGCCCGGGCATCCGCGTGTTCTCGACCGGCGGTCCGCTGGTGGCCGTGGAGAACGCGGCGCGCATCAAAAAAGACAGCCTGCTTGCCGTGGCCATCGCGCTGTTGCTCATCGCGCTGGTCCTTTGGCTTTCTTTCCGGCGCTTTTCCGATGTGGTGTGGATCGCGGTGACCATCCTTTTCGGCGCAGCTTTCGCACTTGCCGTACTGGCCTTGTTCAAGAGTTCTGTTTCCATCATCGTACTGGGCATCGGATCGATGATTATCGGCATCGCGGTCAATTATCCGCTGCACTATGTCGACCATCTGAAATACCAGAAAGACCGCCGCAAGACCCTCGCCGACCAGATCAATCCGTTGCTGGTGGGCAATATCACTACTGTCGGCGCTTTCCTGTCGCTCCTGCTGCTCAAGGCCGACGCGCTCCACGATTTCGGGGCGATAGGTGCACTGATGTTGGTAGGAACCATCCTTTTCGTGCTCTTTTTCCTCCCCGTACTTGTGCCTGAGGCGCGTCGTGAGCGCCGGACCATCAGACTCGACTGGGACAGCCGGCTGCATCCGTCGCGGCGGATGAGGCGCCTCGTCTTTTTCGCTTTTCTGGTGCTGACCGTCGTCTTTTTCTTCCTGAGCCGGAAGATCTCGTTCGATGCGGATATGCGGCATATCAACTATATGACGGACGACCAGCGACGCGGTTTTGCCCTGTTGACGGAGATGGGAGAAGACGATCCCGGTATGGCGACGCTCTATGTCGTGGCCGAAGCGCCGACAGCTGAAGAAGCGGTCTCCCGCAACGAGGCGTTGATCGCGTCTCTCGGGGAGGCGGCTGCCGACAGCCTCCGATCCATCGCCGACTTCCTGCCTTCTTCCGCGCTGCAGGAAGCCCGTCTGGCACGTTGGGATGCGTTCAAGGCAGCCCATCCGGCCCTTCCGGCCGGGCTGCAGCAGGCGGCCCGTCGTGAAGGTTTCTCCGAAAGTGCCTTCGCCCCATTCCTTTCGCTGCTCGAAGCACCGTTGTCTGTACAGCCGGTCCCGGCTTTCGATCCGGTGACGCGTCTGCTGGGTGCGGCGATGTTCCTGCCCGGTGAGCGGGGAACCAGTATCGTCAATTATCTCAAGATACCGATGGAAGAGGGCGAATCCCTTCAGCAGGAAATCCGGGCACAGCTGCCCGAAGGCTGTTTCTGCTTCCAGTCTGCCGATGTCACGGGCCGGCTGGTCAATGCCTTGTCCGGAGACTTCGACAAGATCGGTTTCCTGTGCGGCCTGATCGTATTCCTGTTTCTGTGGCTCTCGTTCCGGAGCCTTGAACTCAGTATCCTCTCTTTCCTGCCGCTGGCGGTGGGCTGGGTGTGGATCCTGGGTATCATGCAACTTTTCGGGCTGCAGTTCAACATCGTCAATATCATCCTGGCCACCTTCATTTTCGGCCAGGGCGACGACTATACCATCTTTATCACGGAAGGCCTGATGTATGAGCACGCCTGCGGCAAGAAAATCCTTCCGTCCTACAAGAATTGTGTGATGTTGTCGGCCCTGATCATGTTTATCGGTATCGGGGCGCTGATCGTCGCTCGCCATCCTGCGATGCGTTCGCTGGCCTACGTGACGATTATCGGCATGTTTATCGTCGTGCTGATGGCGTATTACCTGCCGCCGCTGGTATTCCGCTGGCTGACCCGGCGCAGGGACGGTTCCTTGAGACCTGTTCCGCTCACACTCCGTAATATGGCCAGGACCGCCTGGATCGGCCTGTCGTTTGGAATTGCGATGGCGCTGGTCAGCCTGGGCTGCTCCCTCTATTTTCTGTTCGGCAGGGATACGGAAAAGAAGCGCCTGCGCTATCATCGTTTCATCCGGCGTCTGTCACGGGCGGCCGTCCGCAGCATTCCGGGTGCGAAGTTCACGCTGTCCAATCCGCATGGCGAAGACTTTTCCCGGCCGGCCATCTATATCTGCAACCATCAGTCGCATTTCGATGTGCTCGCACTGCTCTCCCTCCAGCCCAAACTGGTGTTCATGACCAATGACTGGGCGTGGAATTTCTATGGTCCCGTGATCCGGAAGGCTGAGTTCTATCCGGCCTCCTTCGGTCTGGAAAAGAACAGTGCACATATGAAATCCCTGATGGAGCGGGGCTACTCGGTCGCCATCTTCCCCGAGGGAACCCGGAGTGAAGACTGCCATATCCAGCGCTTCCACAGAGGCGCCTTCCTGGCTGCCCGGGAACTGGGGCTGGACATTCTGCCACTTTATATCCACGGCTTCGGCTATGCGCTCCCCAAACACGATTTCCTGCTGCGCAAAGCCGGCTTGTACCTGGAGGTCGGTGAGCGGATTCCGGCGGCGGACATTCCGGAAGACATCAAAGGCTTTGTCAAGGACTACCGGTACCGTTTCGCCGCGCAGTACGACCGGATCCGGCGGGAACGGGAATCGGCTGCCTACAACGCCCCCTATGTCCGCTATCAGTATCTGTACAAGGGGCAGGATGCTGCGAGGGAATGCGCGGCGGTCCTGAAACGGGATACCTTTGCGGAGATCGACGGAATTCCGGAGACGGTCCGGACCATTGCCGTGACGGGCAGCGGCTGCGGAGTCTATGCGCTCCTGCTGGCCCTGACGCACCGCGACAAGGAAGTTTATGCATACGAAAAGGAGGAAGAAAAGCACCTGACGGCCGCACGCTGCCGTGCGGTGCCGGAAAACCTTCATCACATTCAGGCGGAAGCTCCCGACGGGCAGCTTTCCGTCGATATGACGGTAAGACGATGAGATTGAGACTATCTGTCCTTGTTTTTCTGATAACGGGCCTTTTTACGGGCCTGCCGGCCCAGCCCATCCATATCTGGAAAGGGACGCCGGTCCATGCATCCGGTGTGACGCTGACGCCGTTCCTGCCGGAAGGCGTTTCGGACGCCCCGGCCGTGATCGTCTGCCCCGGCGGGAGTTATTTCTGGCTGGACACGGAACGAGAGGGGGAGCTGGTCTCCCGTTGGCTGCGGGAACAGGGATTCGCCGCTTTCCTGCTGCAATACCGTACCGGAGGATGGTTTGACTTCACATTCCGTTCGCGGGCCCTTTTCGGAGGCAACCAGTATCCCGATATGATCGAGGATTTGCAGCGCGCCATCCAGCTGGTCCGGGAAAACGCCCCGGAATTCGGGGTGAATCCCAGAAAGGTCGGGGCCATGGGCTTTTCGGCCGGCGGCCATCTGGTCATGTCTTCGGCGGAACTTTTCGGAACGGATTTCCTGGCTCCGCACGGCATTGAATCCGCGGTGTCGCTGCGTCCCGATTTCGTGGCACCCATCTATCCTGTCGTGACGATGGAACAGGAATGCGTGCACAAACGTTCCCGCAGGGGGTTGCTGGGTGAACGCCGGGAATGTGATGTCGTGTTGCGTGACTCGTTGTCGCTCGAAAAGCACGTGCGTCCTGACACCCCGCCGGTGTTTCTGCTCAACTGCCATGACGACCCGATCGTGGATTACCGCAACTCCGAATTGCTCGATTCGGCCCTGATTGCAAACAAAATCCCGCATTTATTCGTACAATATAAAATTGGCGGCCACGGCTTCGGGGCGGACCCCCGGCGGTTCAGCCCGGAAACGGAGCACTGGCAGGAAACTTTCCTTCAATGGATAAAAACTGTTTTTCCGGACGATGAAAGACATTGAATACGCATCCCCAGAAGTCATCAGGACTTTTCAGGAAGGCCTGTTGCATGACGCGCTGGTCTATCTTCGGGACCACTCTCCCTATTATCAGCAACTTTTCCGCGACAACCATATCGATATCGAAGACATCAGACACCTGGAGGATCTGGTGAACATCCCTTTCACGGAGAAAAAGGACCTGCAGCTGCGGAACTGGGATTTCCTGTGCTGTCCGAAAGAAAAGATCGTGGACTATGTGACCACGTCCGGCACGCTCGGCGAACCGGTCACTTTCGCCTGCACGGAGAAGGACCTGCGGCGGCTTGCCTACAATGAAAAGAAATCGTTTGCCTGCGCTGGTCTCAAGCCCGGGAATATCCTGCAGCTGATGACCACCATCGACAAGCGCTTTATGGCCGGTCTTGCGTATTTCATGGGTATCCGTGAACTGGGCGCCAGCATTATCCGCGTGGGCAACGGCATCCCAGAGCTGCAGTGGGATACCATCGAGCGTCTCCATCCCGATGCCATTATGTGCGTGCCTTCCTTCATTCCGCGCCTGATCCAATATGCCGAAGACCATGGAATCGATTATCGCGGCAGCAGCATACGCAAGATTATCGGTATCGGTGAGGGAATGCGTGACCAGGATTTCAATCTGAACCTGCTGGGCCGCCGGATCAAGGAGAAATGGGATGTGGAACTCTATGCGACCTATTCCTCCACGGAGATGGGCGCCACTTTCTCCGAATGCGAATACGGCTGCGGCGGGCACGTCCATCCGGAACTCATCATTGTCGAAATCATCGGAGAGGACGACCGTCCCGTGGCGGACGGCGAGGTGGGGGAGATCGTGGTCACGACGCTGGGCGTGGAGGGTATGCCGCTGCTCCGCTTCCGCACAGGCGATATGGCGGCCAAGATTACGGAGCAGTGCCGGTGCGGCCGCTGGTCATATCGCCTTACGCCCCTTGTAGGCCGCAAGAACAATATGATCAAATTCAAAGGAACGACTCTGTATCCGCCGATGATCATCGACGTGCTCGACAACTGCTCCGAGATTGCCAATTACCAGCTGGTGCTCGACCTGAACGATCTGGGCAACGACGACGTGACGGTCCGCATCGGCCTGCCCGATCCGGATCCGGAGCATGACGCCCGCCTGGTGGCGGACCTGAAGAATACTTTCCGTGCCAAGCTGCGCGTGGCACCCCGTGTCGAAGTGTGCCGGGCCGACCTGCTGGCCCGCGACATATACCGGGAATCCAGCCGGAAACCCCTCAAGGTCGTAGACCGCAGACCCAAGAACTGAGCCTTATGATCCAGCTTCCGAAAGAATTCGACGACATCCGTCCCTACTATGATTCCGAGATTCCCGCCGCAATGGAGCGGATGGCTTCGGATCCCCTCCTGATACCCGCCCTTAAGTTCCTCGACCGGGACATCGACGTGGAAGTGTTCAAGGCGCGCCTGCGCGCCATCCGGACGACCGACCAGTTCCAGCTGGAAGTGATGCTTCCGCTCTGTATGACACTGGTCGGCAAGACGATGACTTCTTTTACATCGACGGGCGCGGAGTCGATTGACGGCAGCTACGGTACGTTGTATATCTCCAACCACAGGGATATCGTGATGGATGCCTACCTGCACCAGATCGTCCTTCACGAGCACGGCCTCGAGACCTGTCACATCACCTTTGGCAGCAACTTGATGGAGCCCCGTTTCGTGGTCGATTTCGGATTGTCGAACAAAATGTTCAAGACCGACCGGAAGACTGGCAACGTCCGGAGTTTCCTCCGTTCGTCGATGCACCTTTCTGCTTACATCAACTATGTGGTATCGCACGGGGAGTCGCTCTGGATCGCCCAGCGCAACGGCCGGACGAAAGACGGTCTCGACCGGACCGAGCCCGGCCTGGTGCGGATGCTGCTGATTGACGGAAACAAGAAGTCGCAGGTGGAGGCGCTCCATATCACGCCGCTTTCGATTTCCTATCAATGGGAACCGTGCGATATCCTGAAGGCCGTCGAACTCTACCGTTCGCTCGACGGACAGCCGTATGTCAAGGCACCGGGCGAGGATCTGCAGAGCATCATCACCGGCATTACGTCCCCCAAGGGGAACGTCCATCTTTCCGTAGGCCATCCGATCGACGTGTCGGATTTCTGCAATCCGCTTCGCCGTGAAGATATCCATTCCGTGGCTGCGCAGATCGACGCGCAGGTATGGAAGGGGTACCGGTTGTGGGATACCAATTATCTTGCTTGGGACCTGCTCAACGACAGCAGCCGTTTCGCCGGCCTGTACGCGCCGGAACTCCGGGAACGGTTCCTGGCCAAGATGCAGCGTGACATCGGCGGCTATCCGGCCCTGGATGCCACCAAATTGCGGGAACTTTACCTGAAGATTTACGCCGGTCCGGTGTACAACAGCCCCGAGGCGCTGAAATAGGCCTATTTCCTGAGCCAGCGCTCGGGATCCTGTTTCTCCGTGCCTTTCCAGATCTGGAAATGCAGGGATGACGTATTGGCATCGATTTCGAGGGAGCCGAGCTTTTCGCCCGTAGTGACTTTCTGCCCGCTCTTGACCGACACTTTCGACAGTTTGCAGTACAAAGTGAAATACTCGCCGTGCTGCACCAGTACGCACTGGTTGTAGCCTGGCATCACGAAGACCTTGCGGACTTCACCGTCGAAGATGCAGAAGACGTCGGCTCCCTTGATAGTGGAGAAGGTGACACCGGGGTTGTCGGGCAGTTTCAGGCTCGTATAAACCGGGTGGTTATGGATTCCGAAGTGTTCCGTAATCACACCCTGCTTGAGCGGCCAGGGCAATTTCCCTCTGTTCTGCTGGAACTTGCCGGAGAGGGCCGTATCGATCTTCGTGTTGTCTTTTTTCTGCTCGGCCACCGTGGTCTTGAGCATCTTCTGGATTTCCTTGTTGAGCCTCTCCACTTCCTTTTTCTTGGCGGCCAGGTCGGCGCGGTATTGCTTCTCACTCTTGGCCAGGCGCTTGATGTCGTCCTGGGATTTCTTCTCCTCGGCCACGAGTTTGCGGTATTCCGACTCGCGTTCGGCCTTGGCGGAAACCGCTTCCGCCTTGATGCCGGCCAGTTTTTCCCGTTCGGCGGAGAGTTCTTCCTGCTTGTCCCGCATCTTGCCGGCCTGCGTGCTTACTTCGCCCGCCAGGTTCTTCAGGAAAGCAAAGCGGCGGTAGCCCTGACCGATATTCCTGCTCGAAAGGATATACATGAACCAGACTTTCGTGTCGCGGTTCTTGTACGTGTTGTAGATGAGTTTGTCGTAATACGCCGACAGGGTGTCGAGTTCTTTCTGAAGACGGTTGATTTCTCGCTGTTTGGCCGTCATCTCGTCGTTGATCACGGCAATCTTCCTGTCGAGGTCGCTGATCAGCGATTTCCGGTCCGAGACGCGCTTGCGGATGAGCGAGAGCTGCTCCGTAGTGGCCTTCTGCCGGCTGGTAATCGATTTGAGCTGGTTGTCGATGAAATTGATCTCCTCCTCGATCTTGCGCTTGCGCTCGGTCTGCTTCGAAACGTCTTGTCCGAAGGCGGCTGCGGCGGTCAGGGTCAGCAGGATCAGAAGAAAAGTTTTTTTCATCGTGCGGCTGGTTTAATCCTCGGTCATGGCCGAAGCCTGGTTGTAATAGATATTGGCCAGATCCGTTTCGCCGAGTGTCTCCAGGACCCTGGCGTAATGCGTCAGGATGGTTTTGCTCTCTTTTCCGCCGTACAGCATGGCGTGCTTGAAGATGGCCTTGGCTTCGATGTCCTCCCCGAGCAGGTGAAGGATCCAGGCATAGGTGTCAAGGTAGGTGGGGTTGTCCGGTTCCGCGGTGATGGTCTTGCGGCTCATCTCCTTGGCTTTCTTGAGGTTCTTTCCTTCCAGCGACAGGTAATAGGCGTAGTTGTTGAGGACCGGGTTGTATTCCGGATCGATCTTGAGCGCCTTCTCATAATACTTGTAGGCTTTCTTGCTGTCGCCCATCAGGTGATAGATATCTCCGATGGAAGAATAGGTGACCTTGGCGACCGTCGTATCCTTTGGATTGAGATTGACGATGGCGTTGTAATCGTCGAGGGCGGCGGCGTATTCCTTCTGCTGCATATTGGCGATGGCTCTCAGTTGCAGCATGTCGGGATTGCCGGGGAAGCGGACGATAGCGTCCGCCGCTTCAGTGGCGAGCGTCTGCCAGGCCTGCTGGTAATAGAGCAGGATGAGATAGGAGAGGGTGGCGTCGGAACTCTGCGGGTGCTGCAGCATGTTCTGCCGCATTACCTCGAGGGCTTGTTCCGGGCGGGACGTCCTGTAGTAGTAACTGCCGATCAGGGCGTTGACGGTGGTGTCGGTCGGATGGGTTTCGTGCAGGTCGGTCATTATCCGGTCGAAATCTTCGGAGAAAGTACGCACGAACTGCGGGTTGGAGAGCATCTGCTCAATCTGTCCCGCTTTGGCCGCCGGAAGGATGTAGGGATCTCGCAGGACGTGCGAAAAGCTGCCGAAGAAGCTGTCGTACTGCCGGAGAACCTGATAGACACCGGATTTTCCGAGCCAGGCCGGCGTGTAGTCCGGAGAGATGGCGAGGGCTTCGTCGTAGTAGCGAAGGGCAATCGAGTCACGATAGGTGTTGGCGTAGAAGTCGCCCAGCGCCGTGGCGATGCGGGGTGTCCGGCATTCCTCATAGTAGTCTGCCAGGGCAGCATAAACGCTGTCGGGGTTCGCGTCGGCGCTTTTCAGTTGCAATTCCGCCCGGGTGAGTCCGACCGCGTCGCTTTTTCCCTTGATGGCATCGATCTTGTCGAGCGTCGCGAGCGCTTTCTGGATATCGTTGTCGGAAAGATATACATTGATCAGGTCGAAATACAGGTCGCTTTTCTTCGGATAATCGGCCGTAAGCTTTTCAAGCATCGGGACGGCCAGTTCCTGGCGTTCGGTATTGAGGTAGAAAAGCGCGAGCGTGTATTTGTACCAGAAGTTGTCGGGTGAAAGGGAGATCGCCTGCTTGAGCCAGTTTTCCGTTTCGGCTTCGTGACCGCTGCCGGCTGCGGAAATGGAGGCAAGATAATAGCAGGCGGCGTCGTTGGCGGGATTCTCCCGGACCTCTTCCCGGAACAGTTTCGCCGCTTCCTGCAGTTCACCCTGCTGGTAATACTTCAAGGCGTCGATGTACTTTGCGGATTGGGCGTTGAGGCCGAAAGAGGCGAAGAGAAGAAAAACGCCGACGACAATCGTGCGCAAAAATCTTGAACTATCCATCTTTTTTTCTAAATTCGTTACAAAAATAGTGGTTATCCATTGAACAAAAAATAAACCAAAATATTTTTTTTGGTCGGACGCAACATTCGACCCCCTTTTTGCATCTAATAAAAGCAAGCGATGAGTGAACCTTCCAAATACGACGAAGCTCAACTGATTGCCGGCTGTGTCCGCGGCGACAGGAATTCGCAGCGGATACTCTATGAACGTTATGCATCGGTGATGTATCCGGTGTGTGTGCGTTATTTGGGGCGGGAAGATGCGAAAGATGTACTTCAGGACGGGTTCCTGACGGTCTTTGACAAGATTGATACCTACAAGGGAGAAGGTTCGTTCGAGGGCTGGATGCGGAAGATTTTCGTCAATGCCTGTCTGATGCAGATCCGTAAAGGGGATGCACTCAGATATTCCGAAGACATTGCCGAGTCGCCTGAACTGGGCGGCGTGCTGGAGCATGGTGTGCTGGAGCAGATGAGTACGAAGGAGATCCTCGATCAGATCGCGCAGTTGCCCCCGGGGCTGCGCAGCACCTTCAACTTGTTCGTGCTGGATGGTTACTCTCACGCGGAAGTGGGGGCGTTGCTCGGTATTACCGAGCAGTCTTCGCGGTCCCAGGTCAGTCGTGCGAGAACCCTTTTGCAGGAAAAGATAAAAAAATTATATAATGGAAAGAAATGAGTTCGACAAGATCCTCCGGGATCGGCTCGAAGGAGTGACCGAAGCGGCTCCTGATGTCTGGGAAGGCATCAGTCAGGGGTTGGCCCGTCGTCACCGCCGTATTCTGCTGCGACGTTTCGCAACAGGCGCGGTGGCTGCGGCGGCCGGTCTGGCCGTAGCGCTGCTGGTGTTCCGCGGTCCGAAAGACGGGAAGCAGCCTGAAGCGCCGGTCCGGATCGCACAGTCGGTACAGCCTCAGGAAGTTACGCCGGCCGCACCTTCCGGGGAGATTGCACCGATTGCGGAGCAGATCGCCTCGTTCACGAAAAATCAGGTCACGGCGCGGGCCGCTGTGACAAAGCCGGCGATTTCTGCCGGAACGGAAAAAGAGGAAGTGCCTGCCGACGTGACGCCGGTCGTGGAAGAACCGGTCGTGGAAGAGCCTGTCGCAGTCCTGCCTCCGGAGCAAGCTTCCGACAGCCGCCCGATGCTCACGGAAAACGACCTTCCCGACGGTTTCTGGAACGAATCGGAAGAAAATAAATCCCGCGACACACACACATCCCGAATCACCATATTATCCAATCTGACGACGGTTGCTTCCGACAACGACCTAATCTACAGAGCCAGTCCGTCGCACGCTTCTTCCCAGGGCGGGAAGGGGCAGGCCTCTTCGGCGGTGGAGCCGGTCAGTCTGACGAATGCCCCGAAATTCTTTTCGCCGCTGAGCTTTGGTCTCCAGTTCGAGACGGCCCTTTCCGGCCGGCTGTCGGTCGCCACGGGCCTGACCTATACCTATCTGGTGTCCCAGTATGACATGCTGGTCAATAAAGAGCATTTCTCGGGTGCGTACAACCAGTTGCACTATGTGGGTGTTCCGCTTGCGCTTTCCTTCCATCTCGTCCAGACGCCTTCCTTCGGCTTCTATGCCTCGGCCGGCGGTGCGGTTGAGAAATGCGTGTCCCAGCGTTACGTCTATGGCAGCAATACGCTGCACGAGAAGGTGGGCGGCGTCCAGTGGTCGGCGAAGGTCGGCCTGGGTGCCGAGTATTGGTTCATCCCGCGCCTGGGCCTGTATTTCGACCCGAGCCTGGTGTACTATTTCGACAACAGCCAGCCGTTCAGCATCCGGACACAGCAGCCGCTGCAGGCCCGTTTCGAGGTCGGTCTCCGGTTCAAACTCTAGACACACACATTTAAAACACACATATTTTTGATTTTTATGGAAAACGGTTAATCTTTTAACCGTTTTTTTTCTTGCATCCCGTCCATCCTATCTTTGCGGTGGTAACATAAGATGCAAGAACGATGTTGAATAAATGCTATTGTGCGACGTGTGTCGGCGTTGAGGCGGTCATTGTGACGGTTGAGGTCGATTTGTCCGTGGGGATCGGCATCCATTTGGTCGGATTGCCCGACAGCGCCGTCCGGGAGAGCCTGCTGCGGGTTGTCACGGCACTGACGTCCTACGGTTTCCGGATTCCGGGCCGCAAGCTGGTGGTCAATCTGGCTCCGGCCGATATCCGGAAAGAAGGGTCGGCTTACGACCTGGCCATCGCGATGGGGATGCTGGCCGTGTCGGAGCAGGTAAAACTGCCTGCTTGCGGGCAGTTTGTCATTATGGGCGAGCTGGCGCTCGACGGTCGCATCCGGCCGGTGACCGGAGCGCTTCCCGTGGCGCTTCAGGCGCGGGAGGCCGGTTTCCTCGGCTGTGTTTTCCCGGCTGAAACGGCGCTGGAGGCAGCAGAAGTAGACGGCCTGTCGGTCTATGGTGTCTCGACGCTGGCCGAAGCGATAGAGGTGCTGTCGCAACAGGATGACTGCGACAGGCTGCTCGTACGGAAGCCGGTCGCCCCCGACTTTTTTCGCCCGTCGGGCAATGATTTCCGTCAGGTCCGAGGCCAGCACGTGGCCAAGCGGGGCCTGGAGATCGCAGCGGCCGGCGGACACAACCTGATCATGGTCGGCAGTCCCGGCAGCGGGAAAAGCCTGATGGCTTCCTGCCTGCCTTCCATTCTTCCGCCGATGACCCGCGACGAGGCCATTGAAACGGGAAAGATCTATTCCGTGGCTGGAAAAGGGTTCCGCATAGGCGGACTGATGCGGGAACGGCCTTTCAGGGCGCCGCATCATAGTGCCAGCCTTGTTTCGCTGATCGGCGGCGGACCGCAGGCCGGTCCGGGAGAGGTGTCTTTGGCGCATCATGGAGTCCTCTATCTCGATGAAATCGCCCAGTTCAGCCGTGTCCTGCTCGATGCGCTCCGACAGCCGCTGGAAGACGGACGGGTTACGATCTCCCGGGCCCGGTACAAGGTCGTTTATCCGGCCTCTTTCATGCTGATCGCTTCGATGAATCCCTGTCCGTGCGGCTATTATGGAGACCGGGCCGGGCGCTGCACCTGTACGCGCGGAGCGGTGGAAAGCTACCTGTCGAGGATTTCCGGACCGATGATGGACCGGATCGATCTGCAGATATTCGTTTACAGTCTGACGGCCGTGGAACTGCTCGGGCTGTCCGGTCCTTCCGGTCCCTTGCCGCCGGAAGAGAGCAGTGCGGACATTGCGGAACGGGTGGCCCGCGCGCGGGCGGTACAGGCTGCCCGATTTGCCGATGAAGGTATTTTCACCAATGCTTCGATGAACGCCCGGCTTATCGACCGATTCTGTCCGCTCTCCGACGACTGCCGGCACACGCTGGAACAGATTCTCGACCGGATGGGGCTTTCCGCCCGTGCGTACACGCGCATCCTGAAAGTGGCCCGCACCATCGCCGACCTTGCCGGCGAGGCGGACATCCTGCCTGCCCATCTGTTGGAAGCCGCCGGATTCCGTTTCCTCGACCGTCGCGTGCTTTCCGATTAGGAAGATAATTCATATCTTTGTATCAATCAAATACGAAGCTATGAAAAGAATAACGTTGTTATTGGTCCTGGCGGCTGCGATGGTCTGCGGTTGCGGCCCGAAAGGAGGCGTCTATCAGTTCTCCGTCAACGATGAAAATGGCGAAGCGGTACCGTTGTCGAAATTCAAGGGCAAAGTCCTGCTGGTGGTCAATACGGCCACCCGCTGCGGTTTTACCCCGCAGTATACGGAATTGGAAGCCCTCTACGAGCAGTATCGCGACAAGGGATTTGAAGTCCTCGATTTCCCCTGCAACCAGTTCGGCGAACAGGCTCCCGGCACTTATGATGAGATCCACGATTTCTGCACGGCGAATTTCAACATCCAGTTCCCGCAGTTCGACAAGATCGAAGTCAACGGAGAGAATGCCCATCCGCTCTACGTCTGGTTGAAAGAGCAGCAGGGCTTCCAGGGCTTTGACCTGGAGAACCCGATCGGGGCTTTTCTGGACCAGCGCTTCCGTAGCCAGGATCCTGCGTACGACCAGAATCCAGACATCAAGTGGAATTTCACCAAGTTCCTGATTAACCGCCGGGGACAGGTGGTCGCACGCTTCGAGCCGACCGCAGGTGCAGCCGACATCGAGAAGGAACTCAAGAAACTGCTTTAGGCCTGATTCTTCTTCGCCGCTTTCAGGGCGAGGGGGACGATGACCATCATCGCAATCAGGGCGGTCATCATCAAGGCCGGCAAGGTAGCGTATTTTCCTACGGCGAATGCGTTGCCTGTCAGCCGGTTGAAAGTGAACTGTCCCAGGAGGGCGATGAAGATGGCTATCGACATGGCGGTTCCGGACTGGTTGCGGAACGTCCCGCCGACATAGTTCAGAATGACCGGGAAGGTGGCTCCGACGCCGAAGCCGATCAGTGCCATCGCGATGCAGGCACCGGTTTCCCCGTTGCAGAGCATAAAGAGCACGACGCCGACGAGAGCGACGCTCAGGTACAGGTAGAGCGTCCCGACCGCTTTCAGCTTTCGCTGGATGGCGCCCAGCGGGAAACGTCCGGCCATCATTCCGATGGTGAACACGGTCATTGCCAGGGTGGCGGCTTTGGTGTCCATCGGCGTGGTCCGGTTGAAGAATTCCACGGTGAAACTGCCGCTGCAGCCCTCGAAGCCGCTTTCAAAGAACAGCACGACCGCAAAGAGCAGCAGGGCCGGGTATTTCAGCAGCCCGAGTGACTTGTTGATCGACACATTCTCCGCCGGTTTCGCTTTCGGGAAGGCTGTCAGGCAGAAAAAGACGATGAACAGGGCCATTACGACGGAAACCGCATTGAGCGGCACGCTGTAGTCGGGCAGGAAATAGTTCAGCAGGGTCCAGAGCAGGGCGCCGATGCAGTAGAAGGCGCCGAGTACGCCCAGCCGTCCGCCACGCTTGTCATCGTCGTAGATGTCTGAAACCAGGGCGTTGGTCAGTCCGTTGAGTATGCCGCCGCCCAGCCCGAGACAGAAAATGGACGCGTGGAGCCAGGGAAGCACGCTGAAGCGGGCCAGGCCCTGAACGCCGGACAGGGCCAGTACCGAACTGATGATCAGCAGCCATTTGTATCCGAACTTGTCGACGATGGGCCCGAAGAGTACCGTGCCCAGGATGATGCCGATCGACATCGTGGAAGGGAGCGTGAGAGCGCCTTCTCCCACGACGAGGTTGAGTTTTCCGAGAATTGGCGCGAGCGAAAGCATCGTCACGCCGAAAAAGGCCATCCCCGCACAAGCGGCAACGAAGACGGCGCTGGTGTTGTATTGTTTTGCTGTCATAATGCTAAAGATTTTCCGTTTCACGGACGGCCAGATATGCGGCTCCGAGCAGGGCCGCGTCGCCGCCGACTTCCGAAGCACAGAATCTGACGTCCCGCATCGAGATGGGCTGCCCCCATCGGCAGGCTTCTTCATAGATCCGGTCGATGAAACGGACGGCCGGGCCGAATACTCCGCCGCCGAATATCACCTTCTGCGGGTTGAACAGGCTCACAAGGTTGGCTGTACCCATTCCCCACAGTTGGATGGCATGATCGAGGATTTCCGTCGCGACCGGGTCTGAACCGTACCCGGCAAACACGTCGTAGCTGGTTTTCGACGGATCGCCGTAACGCAATTTCGCCTGGGTGCCGATCCCGTTTCCGGAAGCATAGTATTCGAAGCAGCCGACCGGCTTGTATTCATCCTTCCACGGCGTTTCCAGCGCCATCCATCCCGTGGCGCCCACGATGTCGGAAGCCCCGTGGATGACGCGGCCGTCGAGCAGGATGCCGGCGCCGATGCCCGTTCCCACAGCCAGATAGATGGCGTCCGTGCAGCCGCGGGCCGCTCCTTTCCAGACTTCTCCCAGGATGTAGCAGGTGCGGTCGCTTTCCAGTGCGATGCGGACCGTGGGGTCGCCGACGGCCGCTTCCAGTTCACGGAGCAGGGGGTAGTCGTCCCAGCCCGGAATGTTGGGCGCCCACACCGTTCCCTTCTTGGAATAGACGATGCCGGGCACGCAGACGCCGACGGCTTCGACGGGAAGCTGATTGTTTTGCGAGCGCAGGTCGCGTATCGCTTCGGCAATGAGCCGGCCCACTTCGGAGCCGGTGGCCCCTTCCAGCAGGCGGTATGTGTTACAGATCGTTTCGCCGCTGCGCGTGAGCAGCGCGGCCGAGATTTTGGTTCCTCCCAAATCGATTCCTATTACAGCCATAATATTGTGTTTTAAGGGGTCATGACGGCGTTCCAGACGGCTTTGCGAAGCGTTCCCTTCCCGTCGTCCTGGTCATATTCCCAGTACATCAGGCCCAGCATCCCTTTTTTGCGGATCCATTCTCCTTTGGCGGCGATGCTGCGGGGATTGTCGTAGCCGCAGAAAAAAGTGCCGTCCATCGTTTCGACGTACGGGCACTGCGCCCGCTCGTCCCATTGGTTGCGCCGGTATTTGTAGCGGTCCATCTGGAGGATGCTCTTATACGTGACGGCCGTGGGCGACTGGCTCCAGGAGTGGCGGCCGTAGAACGGGACGCCGAGCACCAGTTTGCGAGGGTTGACGCCCTTGTCGAGATAAGCCTGGACAGCCCGGGCGCAGTCCTTGTAGGCACGGGAGTCACTCAGGGCCGAGTGATGATGCGGCGCCTCGTCCAGGTCGTAGGTCATGATATTGACGTAATCCACGTACGGATCCATGCCCGGGATATCGATATATCGCCATCCGCCCGAGACGGCGATTTTGTCCGAGCAGTAACCGGCGTAGGAGATCTCGTATTTGTCACCCAGTGTTTCCCGGAGCTGTTTGACGATGGCGATATAGCTGTCGCAGTCGGTGGCCGGGTCGCAGGCGGCGCCGCTCCACGACAGGCCCGGATACTCCCAGTCCAGATCGATGCCGTCGATGCCGTATTTCTCAAGGAAGGCCTTGCAGTCGGCGGCGAAGCGTTTGCGGTTGTCGTCGCTCTTGCCCAGGGCGGAGAAACTGCCGCCCTGCTTATTGTCGGAGTTGGCCACTCCGTGGGTGAAACTCAGGCAGATCTTCAGGTCAGGATTACTCTTCTTAAGAGCCACGATGCTCTCGAAGCGGGAGACTTTGCCCTGGACCTTGAAGCCTTGGTACACGCCATCCACCATATAGAGTTCGGCAAAGGCGTAGTTGATATGGGTCATAATATAGGCGTCGGGCGTGGCGGAGCCGTAGTAGGTCACGTAGGCCGTGACGTGACGTCCGTCGGCGATCAGGTCGTTGCGGGCCACGTAAGGCTCGATGATCTCCGGATCGATCTCCGGTTCCGGTTCCGGCTCGGGTTCCGGTTCCAGCGGATCGCCGCAGCCTGCCAGCAACAGGCCTGCAAACAGCCAGAGAAGCAGCCGTTTATTCTTCATACAGCAGGTACGGTTTGCGTTGTTCCTTGAACGATGCGACGTCGTCGGCCCACATCGCCTTGATTTCAGCTGCGGATGCGCCTTCTTTGATCATTTTCCGGACATAGTCTCGGCCGATGAGCAGTTCGAAGAAGGAGCGGAAGAAATGGTCGTCAAGATTGAGGTTGCGGTAGGCGTCAATCACGTATTCGAGATTGATACCGGCCGCGTTGACGGCTTCGTCGGACGGCACGGTGCGAAGGTCCACGCCCCAGCACTCACGGTCGAGCTGCGGGGGATTCTTGGCGCCCTCCACGCTGCGGGGCGTGAAGGAGAAACGATAGCCCTTCATATTCGGATGGCCATACAGCTGGAAAGGCGCATCAGTGCCGCGTCCCAGGCTCACCGGTGTCGCCTCAAAATAGCAGAGCGAAGGGTAGAGGTAGATGGAGCGCATATCGGGCAGGTTCGGCGACGGTTTGACCGGCAGCACGTAGTGCGACCGGTGCGTGTAGTTGCGGCATTTGACCACGGTCAGGTCGCAGTGCGCGCCGCCGGGCAGCCAGCCTTCCCCGTTGATCATCAGCGCCAGTTCGCCGAGCGTCATGCCGTGGCAAACGGGAATCGGCCAGTATCCTACGCCGGATTTGTATTTCATATCGAGAATGGGTCCGTCCACATAGAATCCGATGGGATTGGGCCGGTCGAGGACAACCATTTTCTTGCCGTGTGCGGCGCAGACGGCCATCATCTTGCCCATCGTCACGTTGTATGTGTAGAAACGGCAGCCCACGTCCTGCAGGTCGAAGACCAGGACGTCGAATTCGGAAACGGCTTCTTCCGAAGGCGTGCCTCCCTTTCCGTCGTAGAGCGAGCGGATGGGGACGCCGGTCGGCCCGTCGACGGAACTGCTTACCAATTCACCGGCGTCGGCCGTGCCGCGGAATCCGTGTTCCGGCGAGAAGATCGACACCACGTTCACGCCAAGGGCGAGCAGTGTGTCGAGCACGTGGCGTTCCGGTGTGACCATTCCGGTCTGGTTCGAGAGGATCGAGACCCGCTGTCCCTCGAGGAACGGGAGGTATGCCGCCAGGTCCGTGGCGCCCGGCAGGATGTCGGGTGTGGGAGCATAGATGCGATTCTGCGGCTGTTTCGCGCAGGAAAGAAGGGTCGCCAGCAGGGCCGTCACCAGGAAAATCCGTTTCATCATATTCAAAACAAAAGGGTTCGTGTTTCAGCATCTTCCACCAGGATCTGTACCTTGAGCGCATCGTCCGGCAACAGTTCCTCAATCATCTCGGGCCATTCCACCAGGCAGAGCGCTCCGCTGTCGAAATATTCGAACAGGCCGATGTCGAGCGCCTCGGAGAGACGGTTGATGCGGTAGAAATCGAAATGAAAGACGGGATGACCCGCCCCGTCGCGGTACTCGTTGACGATGGTGAAGGTGGGACTGTTCACCACGTCGCGCACGCCCAGTTCTTCGCAGAGTGCCGTGATGAAGGTGGTCTTGCCCGCCCCCATCGATCCGTAGAAAGCCACCACGTTCGCCGGGCCCTTGTGGTCGAGGAATGCTCGCGCCGCGCGCGGCAGGTCGTCGATTCCGTTGATGATGATTTCCGTCATATCCGGTAAAGTTAGCAAAAAAACAGCGATAGTCATCACTATTTATTGGTATTGCACCTCAAAGGCACAATACCGATCTTTGCCTTGTAATTTGGAAACACAATGACACTGAACGAACTGCAGGTGGGACGTTGGGCCCGGATTCTCCGCGTTGGCGGGATTGGTCCGCTGCGCCAGCATTTCCTGGATATGGGATTGATTCCCGGCACGGTGGTCGGATTGGTCAAACTCGCACCACTGGGTGACCCGATGGAACTTCGTGTGAGCGGCTATGCGCTTTCCCTGCGCAAGGCCGACGCGGCTGAGATTACGGTTGAACCGTGCGAAGCGCCTGCGCCGGTCGAACCGCCGGCAGAACCACACGAAGATGAACATCCGGGACTTGGTGAGGCAGGCCGCTATCACGACAAGGACCATGAAACCCCCCTTCCCAAAGGCAAAACTCTCTGTTTCGCACTGGCCGGCAACCAGAACTGCGGTAAGACCACTTTGTTCAACCTGTTGACGGGCTCCAACCAGCACGTAGGAAATTTTCCCGGCGTGACGGTTGACCGGAAAGACGGCGTTATCCGCCATTACCCCGAGACCCGCATCACTGACCTCCCCGGTATCTATTCGCTGGCCCCTTATACGGCCGAAGAAATCGTTTCACGCGACTTTATCTTGCAGGAAAAGCCGCAGGGAATCATCAATATCGTCGATGCGACCAATATCGAGCGGAATCTTTACCTGACCATGCAGCTGATGGAAATGGAGATTCCGATGGTTTTGGCCCTCAATATGATGGATGAAGTCCGCGGTAACGGCGGATCGATCCGGGTCAATGAACTCGAGCAGGCACTCGGCCTCCCGGTCGTGCCGATCTCCGCCGCCAAGAACGAAGGCGTCGAAGAACTGGTGGAGCATGCTGTCCACGTGGCCCGCTATCAGGAAAAGCCTGCCCGCCAGGATTTCTGTGACAAGGATGACCATGGTGGCGCCGTGCATCGTTGTATGCATGGCATCATGCATCTGATCGAAGACCATGCGGCCCAGGCCGGCCTGCCGGTGCGCTATGCCGCCAGCCGGCTCATTGACGGTGATGCGGCCGTCGAGAATGCGTTGCGCCTCGATGCGAACGAGAAGGAGATGATTGAGCATATCATCCTGCAGATGGAAGAAGAACGCGGTCTCGACCGCAATGCGGCGATGGCCGACATGCGTTTCTCCTTCATCCGCAAACTCTGCGGCAAGACGGTCGTCAAGCCCCACGAAAGCCGGGAATACGTCCGGAGCCGCCACATCGACCGCATCCTGACCGGCCGCTGGACGGCCCTGCCGATTTTCGTGGCGGTCATGTCGCTGGTCATCTGGCTTTCCATCGACGTGCTGGGCGCACCGCTGCAGGATTGGCTGGAGCAGGGGATCGGTTGGCTTGCCGGCAAAACCGATGCGGGCATGACGAACTGGGGTGTAGCCCCGGCCGTCCGTTCGCTGGTTGTCGACGGCATCTTCGGCGGAGTCGGGACGGTGGTCAGTTTCGTGCCGATCATCATCATCCTGTTCTTCTTCCTTTCGATGCTCGAAGACAGCGGCTATATGGCGCGCGTGGCTTTTGTCAGCGACAAACTCCTGCGTCATCTGGGCCTGACCGGCCGGAGTATCGTGCCGTTGCTGGTGGGCTTCGGCTGCAGCGTCCCGGCTGTCATGGCTACCCGCACGCTGCCCTCCGCCCACGACCGCCGGCTGACGATCCTGCTCACGCCGTTCATGAGTTGTTCGGCGAAAATCCCGATCTACGCCTTTTTCACCGCCGCCTTTTTCCCGGGGCACGGCGGCCTGGTGCTGGTGATTCTCTATCTTTCCGCCATTATTCTCGGCATTGGCGTCGCGCTGGTGTCGAAACGGATCCATCCCGACAAACTTCCGGCGCCTTTTGTCATGGAACTGCCGAACTACCGGCTGCCCGGGGTGAAAAACGTGGCGCATCTGCTTTGGGACAAGACCAAGGACTTTTTGCAGCGGGCCTTCACGGTTATTTTCGTGGCTTCGATCGTCATCTGGTTCCTGCAGTCCTTCAGTTTCCGCCTGGAGATGGTGGAAGGAGGAGAAGGCAGCATGCTGGCACAGATCGCCGGCCTGATCGCTCCGCTCTTCAGCCCGATGGGCCTCGGCGACTGGCGCATCGTCACGTCGCTGGTCACGGGTTTCCTGGCCAAGGAAGCCGTGGTTTCCACGATGGAAGTCCTGGGAGTCACAGCTGCCCTCACCACTTGGACGGCCGTTCCGATGCTGGCGTTCTGCCTGATCTATACACCCTGCGTCGCCGCCATCGCTGCCGTCAAGCGCGAGCTCGGAGGCAGGATGGCGGTCTGGATGATCATTTTCCAATGTCTGCTCGCCTGGGTCGTAGCCTGGCTGGCCTATCTGGTGGCGGGACTGTTTTTAGGATAGCCTTATGAATCTGCCTACCTTCATTGTCCTGGCCTTCGTGGTGGCAGCCCTGGTACTGGTCATCCGCTTCTATATCCGGAGCGGATGCAGGAAGCCTTCTAATTGCCGGAAAACTTGCCGGCAAAGAGGATCGTGCCCGTACTGTTCTCGGTAATCAGATAGAGGAACGGGTGGTCGCAGTGGAAGTCGATGACGCGCGGCGGCTCGGCTACCGCCGTGGCGCCCAGCATGCCGGCGCTGGTGATGGCGGCGGCTTCGGTACCTTCTTCATCGACCTTGATCACGGCGTCCTGCTGCACGAAACTGAGCCAGAGGGCGTCATTCGACATCGGCTTGAAATCGGCCATCGGCCCGAACGACCGCGGCATGCCCATATCGCAGAGAATGTCGTTGAGTTTGATGTGATATTTTGACTCGAAGGGCGGCAGCCAGACGTTGACCGGCGAGCGATAGCCCATCCGGGTACGGATTTCGTTCCAGTTTTCCCCGTTGTAGGAAGCGATCACGTCGGCGACCGTGTACCCTTTTTTCGGCAGCAGCACGATCATCGAGTAGGAGCCGTTTCCGTAGGGTAGGGTGACCCGCTGGCAGATCTCGTCTTCCCCGTAGCCGAATTTCCGCTCCTTTTCCATCATCTTTATCTCCTTCTTTTCGCCTGACTCCAGGGTGAAGGTCCGTTCCCGCGTGTACTTCTTATTGAACGGATACATCCAGGTTCCCTTGAAATAGAGGGCGTTGAGCAGATAGGCGAACATATCGGAACTGACGTCTTCAAGCACGGATGGTATCAGGCCGTTCGTCTGCTTGCTGCACCAGCCGTTGATGACTTTGAGCGACTGCATCTTCTGGCCGAAGTCGAGACTCTCCACCCCGGCGTCGTAGAACTTCTCGACCCGCTTCCTGTATGGGACCTTGATTTCCATTTTCTTGTTGAAAAAGATGGCGTTGGCCAGTTTCAGCTGCGTCAGCTTGTCAAGGTCGGGAAGTTCTGTGAGCATCTTGCGGCAGTAGGCGTCGACCGCCTCCGACTGTCCGGCCGGGTAGCCGAGGGTTCGGCATATCTCGTCGGCGGTTTCGCCATTGGCTCCGTCGAGGACCAGACCGAGAAGATACTGCAGGCTGACCGGCGACACGAACCAGTCGCCCGATTCACACGAATCGATCTGCTTCAGAAAACGGAATGCGAAATCGTTGCCGGCTTCCGCATAGGCCTGCTGTGTCTCATCCAAGTCGATCCGCTTGCGGTCGTTGTTCTGTGCACGGCAGGATCCGAAAAAAGGAAAACTGATCATAAGGGCTAGAAGGAAAAACTTTTTCATAATCGTGGCAGAAAGAAATACAAGCGGAAGGTTCGGCGAATATCGTGCCGAAAACAAGCAGCGCCCCTCGAGGGGGCGCTGTCGGTTGTCAGTCATTGTTCAACTCGCGGATGTCGACCTGGTCGCGGTGGGAGGTTCCGAGGAGCCATTCGCTGTACCAGTCGGCCATGCGCCAGAAGAAGTACTCGTTCATGTCGCCGAAGCCGTGACGCTGGCCGGGGAGGACGAGCATCTCGAAGCGCTTGTTGGCACGGATCAGGGCGTTGACTACGCGGATGGTGTTGCTGGGGCTCACGTTGTCGTCGATGTCGCCCGTAACCAGCATCAGATGGCCCTTGAGGTTGCCGGCGATGTCCTGGTTCTTGTCGATGCTGTACTTGAAGGTGGTATCGCCCGAAGCCGTAATCTCTTCGAGGATACCGTGGTGCTGCTCGCTCCACCAGCGGTTGTAGATGCTGTTGTCGTGGTTGCCGGCGCAGGAGACGGCGGCCTTGAAGAAGTCGGGATACTTGAGGATGGCTGCGGTGGACATGAAGCCGCCGCCGCTGTGGCCGTGGATGCCCACGCGGTCGATGTCGATGAACTTGTAGCGGGCGGCCAGCTGCTGGATGGCATACTTCTGGTCTTCGAGACCGTAGTCGCGGAGGTTTCCGTAACCGAAGTTATGGTACCACTTCGAGCGGTTCGGGTGACCGCCGCGGTTGCCCACGGTGATCACGATGAAGCCGATCTGGGCGAGGCGGTCGGTGCGGGTGAAGCCGCGCGACCAGGCTTCGGAGTTGCCCTCGACCTGCGGGCCGGGGTACACGTAGTCGATGATCGGGTAGGTCTTCGTGGAATCGAAGTCGAACGGCTTGTACATATAACCGTAAAGGTCGGTGACGCCGTCGGCGGCCTTTACCTTGAACGGGGTCGGGAACTTGTAGCCGGCCGCGAACAGCAGCGAGAGATCGGCTTCCTGCAGCGGGGTCTTGCGGCCCGTGCCATCGTAGAGGGCGCTCTGCGGCGTGCTGTCGACGCGGGAGAAATTGCTCACGAAGAACTTCGCGTCATCGCTGAAACTGATGGAATTGGAATTGAAACCGGGATCGTCGAGCTGTTTCATGCCGGTACCGTCGAAGCCGATGCGGTAGACGTGCCCGTTGTAGGGATTCTCGTTCTTGTCCACGCCCATGGCCTGGAAATAGATGACCTTGGCGGCCTCATCGACGGCCAGCACGTTCTCCACGTGGAAAGCGCCGTCAGTGATCTGACGCTTCAGGGTGCCGTCGGCACCGTAGAGATAGAGCTGTGCCCAGCCGTTGCGTTCGCTCCACCAGATAAAGTCATTGCCCCCGTTGACAAAGCGCGGGTTGCGGGTCTCCACATAGGTGTTGAGGGTCTCGTGCACGACGATTCGGGCGCTGTCTTCCGCCACATTCACGCGGAGCAAGTCGGTGCGCTTGAGGTCACGGCTGCGGCGGATCATATAGAAGCCGTCGTTGTCGCCCATCCACACACTCTTGCGCCAGTCGTCATAACGGTCGGCGTTCTTCATCGTGCGCCGCAGGACGTCGGTGTCCTGGTCCTTGTAGGCAGCTACGTTGATTTCCTTGCAACTGCCGTCGGCCATATCGAAGAGGAAGAGATGGTCCACGGGACCGGGCTCGCCCGGCATCTGGTACTTGTAGGTCTGCAGGGTCGGACGCGGTTGGGCGATGGAATTGATGACCCAGAGGTCCTTGACTTTCGTCATATCGTATTTCGTCACGGCAAAACGCTTCGAGTCGGGCGACCAGAGCACGTAGTTGGCCGTACGCTTGGTGGTGTCCTTCGTATCGGCGCCGCGGTAGTTGCTGCCGCCCCAGTAGAAGTCTTTCGTTCCGTCGAAGGTAAGGCGGTGGTCGACGACGGTGGAGTCTTTTTCATCCTCCATAAGTTTCTTCACGTCGTCGATGGTCATCCAATAGATGTCAAAGCCCTTGGAATACACAGCCTTGGTCCCGTCGGGCGAGATGCAGGCCCACATCGGATAGTCTTTCTCCTCTTCGTTCTCGGTCACGTCGACCAGCTTGCCGGTGGCAAGGATGTACTCGAAGCGATAGACTTTCTTTTCTTTCTGAGGCTTGCCCTTGGGCTTGTCGCCCTTGTCGTCATCTTTCTTTTTTTTGTCTTTCTTTTCCACCATCTCGGTACTCTGGACCTCGATGGTGAACTTGCTGTCTTCCT
>JAEEGJ010002453.1_pt1 | contig 95940 bp, 92 predicted proteins | sample 8958761 | NCBI WGS metagenome assembly JAEEGJ01 (sample SAMN16246546, study PRJNA631951) | gut metagenome | biome: gut microbiome; feature: rumen; material: RS-attached | host: Bos | place: Iran: Karaj | collected 2018-10 | reverse complement strand
TCGGGTGTGGCGGCAGAAACTATCGGAAAAGTCAGCGGCCTCGGTGTAGGAAGAGGGGCAGGCTTCGTGATAATGTTTGCGGGAGCATGTCTTACGATCTCGGGCATAAGCGTACTTTTGGTAAGGAGCATCAGAGAACTTGCCAATTAAATACGAAATGCATATACGTTTCAGTTTTTCTTTTGACAGCTGCGTTTTTTCGCAGCTGTTTTTTGTAACGTTTTAACCCTTAAATTGTTTAATATGTAAGTAACGTTGGTAAGAGCGTTAAAGGGGAATGAAAATGAGCGGGTTAAATAAAAAGAAGATCATTGCAGTGACATCGGCTTTCGTTATCATGGCGTCAGCCTGGGTTATATGCGGTATTTTTTTCGGAAAGCCGGAATGCAGAGAAGAGCAGGTATACGAGCTTAAGAGGATTGAAAATTACGATGCAAGATGGTATGAGATCGAGATCGTCGAGTATGACGGAAAGATCTGCAAAGGCATAACTCACAAAGCCGCGACATGGGAGAAAAAAGCAAAAGACGATAAGGCTGCAAGAGAGATCTTAAAAACCGTGGGTAAGAGAACTTTTGATTTTACATCCGATAAGATAAAGTATCCGATATATGCATTTGAGATCGAACCGCGGGCGGATATAGCGGACCCCAGAGAATACGGCGAGATGATGGTATGGACAAACGGGTATCTTATAACGGCCTGCGGGAATGTATATGAGTGTGATATAGACTTTGATTATTTTATGATAGCCGATGATGAAGATTACAGTTACGAATTCGAACCTGAAGGCGGGATTAAACAGCTGAATGTTTTTCGCCCTCTTAAATGTGCCAACCGGAAGTGGAATAAAGAATGGCTTTCGTTATCGCTGGCTACAGGCAATGCGATCGAAAAAGATGTTGAGGCGACAGTTGTTTCGGTTTATGAAGAGAACGGATATCCGGTAGTCGATATACTGCTTAAAAATACCGGTGATACGGAATGGCGCTATGAAGAACGTTCGATTTTTGTCGGTTTATCGACGCTGATCGACGGAGAGTGGTATGCTGTTCCTCAAGACCCGTCCGTGGACGCATTTTACGGTACCTCACTTAACTGTTCATCGAAACTCGGTCCCGGCATGGAAGTAATAAATCAAACGTATATCGGAAAGTTCGGTGAACTTCCGCCCGGTGACTACAGGATAGTGATCTCAGGCGTTAAAGAAGGAATAAGTGATTACGCTTGTGCGGATTATCATATAGACTAACGGTTAAAACGTCCGGCTCAAAAAAGAGTCGGGCGTTTTATGGTTGACAAGGTTTTTTTTATATGGTAAAAATAAAAACGACAACATTGTCGTTTTTATTTTCGAAGGAGTATATGTATGCCGAAAGTTAACGAGGAATACTTTGAAGTAAAGAAGAAAGAGATCATAAATGCGGCATTTGAAGTGTGTAAGAGAAAGCCTGCTTACGATGTGACAATGTCCGATATCGTAGCGGAAACAGGTTTAAGTCAGGGCGGAGTATATAAGTATTACAACAATATTTATTCCGTATATGCCGCACTTATCGATGAGGCCAATCTTGTCGGAGATCAAAAAGAAAAGATCGATAAGATAATGGCATCAAAATTCAAACCGGAAACAAAACTAAAGAAACTGTTTTCTGTTTCCGAGGATTTCTTTTCGGAAATGCTCTTAAGTTACAACAAGATACTTTTCGAACTGGGTACTTTCTGCATCCAGAATCCCGAATACGATAAAAGGATCAACGGCGAAACAAAAGTCACGCCGGTTTTTCCCTACCTTGCAAGCCGCGTTGCTGAACTCATCGTATCTGAGACGGCATCGGGTTATTTTAAACCGGTTCTTCCCGTTGAAGATATTTTGAATTTCCTCGTATCGTCTTTTGACGGGATCATAAGAGATGTAACACTTAATAAATGCTATAACATTGAGACCAAAGACATTAACAACCTCGATGAGAAAAAACTTATAGGCTGTCTCTGCATAAGCACGTTAAAACTCCTTGGAAAGTGATTGGTTTTGATATTAAAAGAAAGGATCATCCATGAAGAATAAAAGAAGATTATTAAGTTTTGTTTCACTGATCCTCCTGGCCTTATCGTTAACGGCCTGCAGTGAGATACCCGCCGATTATACGATCGTGTATTATGATAACGGTTCGGTAATGTATGAAAACTACGGAAAAGGAACTGATGAAAATTCTGTATATGAACTGGGATCCAACGGAAAAACGGTAGCTGCGTATACCGCACTTGCTTTGGTCGATGAAGGGATACTCGATCTCGATGAAAAGATTGCACCTTACCTTGATCGGGAATTTATCACAAAAGACGAAAGGATGGGTGACATTACCTTAAGAGAATTGCTCTGCCATACCGCAGGCTTTTCGCCGAGCTATGAACTCGGAGTGGATAAAAACATTTATTCCGATCCCGGAAGCGAATTCCGTTACTCCGGTGTAGGATATATTTACCTTCAGAATGTGATTGAAAATGCGAGCGGTATGTCCATGGATAATGCGGCCGCAAAGTATGTTTTCGAACCTCTCGGAATGAAGAACAGTACTTTCGATAGCACAAAAACGATCACGCCTTATATGAACTTAAGCAATGCTGTTTTATATTCACTTTTGATCTTTACGGTATCGTTTATACTGCTGTCTTTGCTTGCACTTATCATAGGCCTTATCAGCAGGTTCAAATTGTATAAATTCAAGATCGCATTTCCTGTCTGCTTTGTGATCGCGGGAATACTCAATACGCTTGTATTGTTTATCGTTCTCCCCAATCTTTCAAAAGTGTATTATATCTTTCTTATATGCTTTGCGATCATGGGGATCATATTCATTGTAACGAGGAAAAAACCGGCGCTTTATTATTCTCTCGCACCTGCATTTTTACTTGCCGTGATCGTTCTCGGATTCGTGATCCCGGTAACTGTTCCCGTAACAAACGATATGGTAAAGGATAAAGCAAATGTTGCGTATTCGTTTAAATCAACCGGTGCAGATATGGCTCTCTTTTGCAATGACTTAATGGAAAAAACTAATGAAGAAAACGGTGCGTTCTCTGAAATGTTTGATCCTAATGTAAGTATTGATGATAAGAACGCATGGGGACTCGGGATCGCAATAGAATACACCGAAGATAACGAAGAGATGTTTTGGCATTCGGGTATCAATCCGGGATTCCACAGCCTTTACGTACTGTATCCAAAAGAAAACAAATACATTGTCGTTCTTACAAACAGTGACAGAGGATTGGATTTTTCCAAAGAAAAAGCAAGAGAATATCTTGATACCGAAGGTATATGGGATATAAAAAGATAAAAAATAAAACCCCGCGGCCTTTAAAGACTGCGGGGTTTTAAGGTGTAACAAACGTCATTTATTTTACGAAGATCACATTGGAACTTTCTATACCGCTGTAAGAACCGGTGTAGTTTTCTGCTGAGCCGGTTCCTGTACGGTCGCTCCATGCGATATATACCGCACAATCAGTTCCTTCACTGTTTGGAACGATGCAGATGATCCCGTTATCTCTTGCACCCTTGGATTTAAGATGATCTGAGTGGGTGGTACCCATTGTAAAAAGATCCATTCCGACGATCTCTTCCACGTCCTGTGCGAAAGGACAGGTAACCCATGCGCTTCCTGCACCGAAATGATCCAGACGGCATCCGCCTCCTGCGGGATCCATCAATCCGCCTGTATCATAGAGCATCTGCTGACTTGTCGGATCCGCTACGACTTCGGGATCTGACATTGCTGTGATGATCGCTGTGTGAATCGTATCACATAACTGAGTGTCGGCAGAAATATTTGTCTTTTCAATGTACTTAAGCATCATCGGAGTCAGAACACCCACCAGGACTGCCATGATCGCTATTACAATGATCAATTCCACCAACGAAAAACCTTTGTTCTGTTTCATTTTTATTTCTCCCCTATCTGAATAAATTTGTCAGTATGATTCGCGTAGACTGACTTTGAAACAATATAAGTTCATTATAAATTTTTGATAAGAATGTTATATTTCAATCAGAGAATAATATGTGTGGGTATTGTTTCGAATTCGGCAAATTAGGAAAAGTGAGTAAAGATTCTTTATTAAAGCGTTTTGTGGTAAAATAAATGCGTAAACATACGAAAGTACAGGAAAAAGAAAATGGTAATAGAATCCACATCTTTGACAAAAGCATATGCTAAAGAATTTATAAATGTCAGTGTTATGGTCGGAAGCCTTATAAAAAGACCGGGCAGACTCATTAAGAATAATTTCATTATCTGGCCGATCTGGTTTACGATAGCGGGCATCTGGGCTGTTATATCTTTGTTATTTCTGATCATGCATGGCAATGTCATACTGGGTATTGTATTCGGAGCACTTTTCGGTGTGGCTTTTATAGGATTCAGGACTTACTATTTCTGCTTAAAGAAACTTAAGTCGATAATGGATGCAGATCGTCATATCACGTATTCTTTAGACGGGAACGGATTTGTATATGACAATCACGACAATAAAGTCATGACAGTATACTGGAAAGATTATCAGTGCATAAGAGTTCTCAAAAACGGAGCTTACCTGATCCCCAAAGATGAATCCGGATTTGCATTCGGGATCCAGAAAGAATTTTATGATCAGGTAAAGGATTTCTTAAAAGAAAACAATATTGACATTAAAGAGATTTGAACAACGGAGGGTAAAAAATGTACAAAAGTTCATCGGATAATTTAGAAGCATTGCTCGCAGGCGGAAGCGTAATAGCAGTGATCATTTATTTCATCATTATGATGGCATTATGCGTGCTTGTTTTTGTATCGCTTTGGAAAGTATTTGTTAAGGCGGGAAAACCCGGATGGGCAGCACTTATTCCCATTTACAATTTCTGGGTTTTATATGAGATATCGTTTAACAATAACATTATGTGGTTTATATTTCTTTTTATTCCGGGACTTAACATCGTGTCGTTCATAGCAAGCCTGATAGCACTTTGCAAGGTGTTTAACAAAGGAGTCGGATTTATCATTCTTACCATACTCCTTTCAGGATTGACGGTTCCCGTGCTCGCATTCGGTAAGGCGGAGTATTGTCCCGAGAACAAGTTGTGATGAGGAAAAGTTATGGATGGTAGTTTCGCACGTCTTATTTTGAAGGCTACGTTTCTGTATTCGGGAGTTTTATGTCTTCTGTCTACTGCGGTACCTACGATCTTAATTGAATTACCGATCATTTACTTTGGGAAAGTTACAAAAAATATAAAGTTTATAATAGTTCTTAATGTTTTTACCAATTCCCTGTTCAATGCGGTTCTGGCAATCTTATTTTTGATAAATAATTTCAATTGTTTCTGGCCGATGATAGTCTGGTACGCATTGGCAGAACTGATACTTATTCCGATAAGTGAAGCAAATCTTTACAAAAAGATCTCAGATACTTCTTTTAAACGGATACTTTTGTTTTCTTATCTTGCCAATATGGCATCATGTCTGGCCGGAATTGGAATCTCTTACGGAATAATGGCAATTTTTGCGGCATTTTACTAGAAGTTTTGTGAAAGGACATACATTATGCAATATAACATTTTAATGGATATGGGACTGGGACCGATCATTTGGTTTTTGCCCGTGGTAGTATTAATAGCGCTGGTGATAGTCTGTCTTATCGCTGCGGTTATATGTTTTATCTTAATCCGTAAAATGATCACTAAACGACGTGACGAAAAGTATTACGAGAATAAGGCAAAAGAGGAAGCCGGGGCGGCAAAAGAAAAAGAGGATGCGGCTTCAAAAGAGGAGCAGTAAATAATCGGTTATGCAAAAGATCAAGGGGAAAAAGATTTGCGGCGGTATCGATGAAGGGATCATCAGAGTTTTTTCGGACAAAGACTGCGAATCGGATCTTAAAACGAATAATGACAGCAGTGCGGAGATCGAAAGATTCTTTGCTGCTAAATCGCGTGCAAAAAAGATATGCGATGATCTCTATTACAAGGCTGTTTCCAATGATTTAAAAGAAGCGGCCGAAGTTGTTCTGGCACAGAAAACTATCCTTGACGATGAGGAATTTGATAAAGCCGTTACGGGTATGATCGAAAAAGATAAGATACCTGCAGAGAGAGCAGTGTCTCTTATCAGAGATGAATTCTGTGAACTGTTCAAAAAGTCGGACGATGAAAAGCTGATAGCCCGCTCGTATGATGTGTACGAAATATCGGACATATTAACAGAAGTTCTTTCGGAGGACGATGAAACCAAAGAAGAAGCCGATAAGGATGAAAAGATAATCATTGCATCAAAGAATCTGTCGACTTCGCTGATCATAAAAACCGGTAAGGAAAACATAGCGGGACTTGTTTCGGAGAGTGACGGAAAGAATTCACATGCCGCTATAATAGCCGGGTCGCTCGGTATTCCAACGATCACAGGTTGCAGCATAAATGAACTTTCTGCTTTTGAAAAAAGAAAAGCGATCATTGATGCGTACGAAGGGGAACTTATCATAGAACCCGATGAGGAAACCAGAAACGGTATCATTGAGAAGATGACTGAGAGGGGTAACGGTATGAGTAATGAAGATCAAATGGATCTGAAAGATTGTTCGCACCTTAAGATCCTTGCAAATATAGGTTCTGTAGCAGATATAGACAACGCCCTTTCTTCAGGAGCCGAAGGAGTGGGATTGTTCAGAACGGAATTCATCTTTATGGATACATACGATTATCCCACGCTTGAAGAACAGTATGAAAAATACAAAGAAGCCGCAGAGAAGATGAACGGCAGGGAACTCATCATAAGGACCGCAGATATCGGCGGAGACAAAAAGGTTCCTTATATGACCATGTTGAGCGAAGGAAATCCGGCACTCGGGCTTAAAGGTATCAGAAGAAGTCTTTCGGAACCCGAAATGTTTAAGACTCAGCTTAAGGCGATACTTATGGCAAGTGCATCCGGAAAGATATCCATAATGTTCCCTATGATAACTTCCGTTAATGAGGTTACAAAGGCTAAGGGATATCTTGAGGAAGTAAAAGAAGAATTAAGAAGCGAAAAAATTTCTTTTGATGAAAACATAAGAGTCGGTGTGATGATCGAAACACCGGCCGCAGTCATGATAGCGGATGAACTGGCAAAGGAAGTCGATTTCTTCTCGGTAGGGACCAATGATCTGACGCAGTACACTCTTGCGGCTGACCGTTGCAATGCAGAGGTGGATGATTATTACGATCCTCATCATCCCGCGATAATAAAGATGCTTAAAGCTGTAGCCGAGGCAGGAAAGAGAAACAGGATAAAGACCGGTATCTGCGGAGAACTCGGATCCGACATTTCGATGATCAAAACATTCTCCGATATGGGATATGACAGTATATCCGTTTCCCTTGCAAAACTGCCCGTGATAACGGGTGCGCTGAAGGGCAGATAAGGCGTTAAGATCAAACAAAAAGGACACAATAATGACAGAAAAAAGGGGCTTAAAAAGCCCCTTTTTTAGTGATTTTTAGGGCAAAAAGTAGTATAATGGATAAATCGAATTTAATAATTCAAATATTGAAGTGAGGGGGACACTGCAATGAAAAATTTCAGGATGAAAACAGTTATTATTTCGATTGTCGCAATTTCAACCGCGATCGGTATTTTCTTACTATGTCTTTTTGCTTTTATCAACTCCAATCAGATTCTCCGACAAAAGATCAATGAGAACATGACGACCTACCTTGATGCACAGGTGAAATCGGTAGAGGAATTCGTGGAGGAATCAGAGAACAAACTGGTTCTGTTTTCAAAGAACAAGATCGTTGAGGATGTGATCGAAGATGACAGGAGTGATTACAAGAAGGATCCGAACAGAGAGCTTCCGATGTTCAATGACGAAAATTACAACACGGCAGCTTATTACACGGATAACTATCCCAATTACGAAGCGGCACAGGCCTATACGATGGATTATTACAATTCACTCGATAACTGGGAAGGTTTGTATATAGGCAACTTTGAAACAAGAATACTTGCTTACAGCGTACCGCCCGTTATCGGCAAGATCTTACGTGCGGAGCCCGAGAGAGTGCAGCAGCTCATGGATTCTATGAAAGCGAATCCCGACGGTGTTTACAATGCAGGTATCATCGTATCACCCGGTACCGGAAAACTTTGTCTTTCTATGTACTATCCTTTGTACAAAGACGGAGAGATGATAGGATACGTAGGAGCCGGAGTTTTCCATTACGATCTGGAAAATCTTCTTACGAGTTTTAAACTTGAGGGTGTTGAATCGAGCAATTTCTATATGCTCAATACTGAAACAGGTATAGTATTTACCGATACGGAAGTTACGGAAGAAACACAGGATGAGGTTATCGCACAAGAAGCAACGCAGCCTGTTCTTCTGGAAGTAATAAACAAGGTTCAGAACGAGAACCTTGAAGAAGGCCAGTTTGAATTTAAGGATAACGGTGTAACAAAGGTAGTAAGCTTTGAGAAGATCCCGGGACGTGACTGGACAGTTGTTGTTTCCGCAGACAAGGGCGAACTTTATGCTTCATCCACAAAGAATCTTGTTACGCTTATTATTATCGGCGTGATCGCTTACATCCTTATCCTCGGCATGGTTGCTGTAGCAGTCAGTGTTTCAACAAAGCCTCTCGACAAGATCACGGGTTCCATTAAAAAACTCGGCGGCCTTAACTTAAAAGAAGACCATTCGATCAAACAGTATGTCGGCGGAGGCAGCGAAGTCGGAATGATCGCATCCGAAGTAAATTCGCTTTCCGAGACATTCAGGGATATCATGGGCACTCTGGATAAGTGTTCCGAATCACTTTCAAGGAATACCGAGGATATGAACGATACGTTCAGGATCCTTCAGGACAATATCGAAGACAATGCCGCCACGACAGAAGAGCTGTCGGCCAGCATTACAAATACAAACGAAGCCATTGAAAATGTCTGCAGTGAAATGAATCGTATGAACGATATGGTTCAGAACATTTCGGAAAAGGTTAAAGCAGGTTCTGTTAAGAGTGAAGCTTTGCATAAGAACTCTTCGAACATGTCTGTAAAATCCGAAGAAAAACTTCGTTACAGCGTACAGAAGATAGAAGAAACAAAGAAGAATATCGAGGAAGCGATCGAAGCATTGTCGACACTATCAAAGATCGACGAAATGGCTTCCAAGATCCTTGATATCACAAGACAGACAAACCTTCTTTCGCTTAATGCTTCCATCGAAGCCGCAAGAGCAGGCGAAGCGGGAAGAGGATTTGCGGTTGTTGCTGACGAGATCGGTACACTTGCCGATGATTCGTCCACAACGGCTACAAGGATCCAGAGCATCTGCGTGGAATCAAACAAGAGTATCGAGAGCGTAAAAGAATGCTTCAAAGATATCATTGATTTCATGGAAAACGATGTCACGAAACAGTTTGAGGAATTCTCGACTCTTGCTAAAGAATACGGCGAAGACGTGGAGAATATCCAGGAAGCCATCGATTCGATCTCAGCAACATCCAATGAATTCGCGAGATCCATGAACAGGATCAAGGAGCAGGTGGATTATGTAAGTGAAGCATCTGCCGACAACGAGAGAGGTGTAGGCGATATCATCCACAAGAATGAGGCTGCTACGGATATCGCGGAACAGATCATGAGAGTTGCTCAGGAAAACAGCCAGAGCGCACATGAACTCAACGATATAATCGAGAGATTTAATAAATAGTTTTTTGACCAAGAGGTAAAGGGCATACCAAGGAGAGAAGCATGTTTACATGGAACTTCCAATATGTATCAAAATCAAGACTAGAAGAAACGCTGAATCAGCTTTTGCTCAATTCGGAAAAAGGCGATGTTCTTGTCAGGATCCATACGGCTATTCATCTTAAGGATGAAGCTGTCGAACTGGCAAGGTTTATCAAGCATATCATTCCGCATGCACATATCGTCGGTACAAGTACCACGGCGGTCATTTTCCACGGCAAACTTCTGCAGAATCAGTGCGTTATATCCTTAAGCATAATGGATTCATCAAAGATCTCTTCGGTAATGATCCCGGCTTTTGACAAAGACAGTAAAACAATGCTTCCCGCAGGCGAGCTGTACGACAGATTATCCGATTACATCCATCTCGAAAATACGAAACTCATGCTTGCCTTTACCACGGCAAAATACAGAGAGATATCCGCCTTTGTCGAAGAGTTCAACGAGAAGAATCCCAAGACTCATATGATCGGCGGAATAGCTGTTTCTCCGGAAGCACTCGAGAAAAACAATCACGAGATCGGATTCGTATTTGATGAGAATACATGGTCCGAAGATTCATTTATTTTTGCGGCGATAAGCGGAAATGAGGTCGAAAGCTACACCACATGTACATCAGGACTGGAAACGGTCGGAAAAGAACTCGAGATCACCGATGCATTTGCAAACAGTCTTTTGGAGATCGACGGAAAAGATGCGGCGGAAGACTACAGAAAACAGATCGGTATTGCGATCAAAAAAGATCCGTCCATTTCCAAACTTTTCCCGTTTGCATATTCCGATGCGGACAATGTTCCCCTGTTTTTAGGATATCATGAAAACATAAGCATTTCGGAAGCGTTCCCGAGAGAAGATCAAAGTTATCAGAAAGATTATTTCGATCATCTTGAGAGTGATATCTACAGAAAGAGAAAACTTTTAAGAGGCAATCACAATATCAAAGTCGGAAGAAAGTTAAAAAGAGCGTTTATTTATGACAGAAAGATCATTGCGGATAACCGTGCGATGTTCAGGCGAATAGAGAAATTTGAAAAAGCTGAAACTATATTCGCATATTCCTGCATGATGCGTGCGCAGATCTATCCCAACTGTACGAAATGGGAACTTTCGGCATATGAAGACACTAACATGTGCGGCTGCATCACGGACGGCGAGATAGTAACGGTCAACGACAACTGTACTTTTGCAAACTGCTCTTTTGTCGTATCCGTCTTCGGTGAAAAGGCTTCCACGCAGAATTACAATCCCTATGTATTTTCGCATACGGAATCATTATCGACCGACAACCGTGAACTGATCGATTATCTTATCAATGTCGAGAGTGAATTTGAAAACGATAAAGAAAATTCAAAGGATGAAAGTGCCAAAGAATTTGTAAGAGAATGTGAAAGAAAACTGTTCCTCGATCAGGATAAAGGACTTCCAAATGAAGTGGCTTTGAATACGGATATAGCTATAAAAGGGTATGACCGTATCTGTATGATAGACATTACGGACAGCACAGGTATGAAGAGTGTATTTTCAAAACAGCTCATCGACCTTACATACAGAAATTATATTACCGACTGCTCTAATTTCTGTGAGACCAAAAAATACAAAATGTATCTTATAGACGGATGGCATATCGCAATAGGAACACCTTCTTACAGAACTTCACTGGCCGATTTCAAGGACGATATGAACAGCCTGCAGAAAACTCTTTTTGAGTCTTCGAGAGAGTTTATCGCGATCGTTCCTCTTTTCTGTGTAATAGACGGATGTACGCTTGAAAATATCGACTCGGCATATTATTCGGCAAGAGTCGAGATGATGAATAAAAACATTCAGTTCCATGTGACATCGCCGCAGCTTGAACAACTTGACGAAGAAAGCATCCGCGGAAAATATCACATGGTCAGTGTTGTTAACTATGCGATATCACATGATAAGGTAATACCCTATTTCCAGGGCATTTACGACAATAAGAAAAAGAAGATACATCATTACGAATCGCTGATGAGACTCGAAGACGAGAACGGAAAGATCTATTATCCCGGTGAATTCCTGGACGTTGCCAGATCCTTCGGCCACCTTTACGATTCACTTTCGGCTACGATGATCAAAAAGGTATTTGAGGTATTCAAGGATTCGAAAGAAACAAGTGTCGGAATAAACGTAGGTATCAGAGATATAAAGAACCCCGAGATAACCGAATTTATCTACGATTTTATGTCTTCGGTAGAACATCCCGAGAACTTTGTGTTTGAGATCCTTGAAAACGAAGACATAGACGAATACGACGAACTGGTCGGCTTTGTAGACCGTATCCACGCACTTGGAGGACTTATATCCATAGATGATTTCGGAAGCGGATATTCAAACCTCCAGCATCTTATGAGTATCCATTCCGATTACATAAAGATCGACGGATCCATTATAAGACAGTGCTGTGAGAACGATGAATCCGAAAGACTTGTAGCACTTATCGTCGGATGGAAAGACATAAGTTCAAGAGAAGTTTCGATCGTAGCGGAATACGTTGAAAATGCCGGAATTCAGGAAAAGATGACTAAATTCGGAATAGATTTCTCTCAGGGGTATCTGTTCTCGAGACCTTCACCGGATGTAAAGTTATCTTAAATATCACAGACTTTGGATTGTGTATTACGAGGAAAAAGAATGCCTAAAAATATCAAAAAACTTACGATCGGTCTGATAGTCGAAGATGTTTTTACGGAGTTTGCGAAAGACGTCATCCAGAACGTTGTCAATTCGATCCCTCCCAACAGAAACATCGAGATAGTTGTGATCGCCGGTAAATTCGTTGATTACGACGGTCCGGAAGACTCTCAGAAAAGATATAAGAGCGTATACAATTCAATATACAGACTTGAAGAGATCTGCAAATTCGACGGTCTTATCATAGCACTCGGAAGTATGGCCAAGATCAAGAGACAGATCATCAACAGAAGATTCTTCAAAAGTCTCATCGACACTCCGAAAGTATTTGTTGCAGCCGACCTCGAAGGCATGGTCAACATCAATTATGACAATGAACCCGGGATCAAGGAAGCGGTAGAATATCTGGTAAATGTCTGCAATCTTACAAAATTCGGAATGCTCGGCGGAAGAGAAGACAATATTGACTCGAACAGAAGAAGGGAAATATATATCCGGTGTCTCAAGGAGAACAGACTTGAGTTTCTGCCTGAGAGATACGAAGGAACGGATATGTCCATAAATACAGTGGCCGAAGCAGACAGACTCTTAAGCAGAAACCCCGATCTTGAAGCGATCTTCTGCGTTAACGATGCAGTTGCCGTTGGACTCTATGAGGCCATGAAAAAGAGAAGGCTCGTGCCCGGAAAAGATATCATGGTATTCGGTTTTGACAATACAAGAAAAGCCGGAGATATGATCCCCACACTTGCAACGATAGGAGCGGAGAATGCAACGCTCGGTCAGAAAGCGCTTGAGACACTTCTTGCGATGATCGCAGGCGAAAAATGTGAATCTGCAATGATCCCGACGAGGCTTTACGGACGTGAATCCTGCGATTACGAGATGTATGAGTATACGACTCTTGAGATGTTAAACCTCGATGCACAGTTTATCGACAGGATGTTTGATGACTGCTTTTACCGTTACAGATATGAGTTCATAGATGAAAATTCAATAGATCTGAAAAGACTGTTTCATGAATTTATCGCCAAGATCCTTCTTGCAATGAAAAACAGATATATGAGCAAAGAGGAATATGACGAAACGATTGAACTTATCGATATTTTCTTCGATAAGGGCGCGATCAAATATACCGATGCGACCAAACTTTTGCAGAGTATGGAAAAGCTTCAGGGTGCGATCAATTCGCTTCAGAGAAACCCTTCGATGAACTTAAGTATTAACCGTCTTTTTCAGCGCATGAGAAACAAGGCTATCCTTGCACTGTCAAAGCGTATGATCACGGAAAACAACGGTTTTTCTGCGGACAGAGTTTCTCTTGAAAACTTCCTTACGGAGTGTACGGATTTCAGTAAGAACAGCAAGGATCTCATTGACTCTCTGGTAAGAAAATTTGACAGACTCGGACTTGAGGATGCTGCATTTTTTATGTTTGAAACGCCTTCGGTTTATGAGAGTGACAGTGCATATCTTTATCCGGATGAGGTCAGTCTTCGCTGTTATACAAAGTCGGGTGAACTTTATGTGCTTCCGAGAGAACGTCAGAGATGTTCGATAAGCGAGATCTTCAAGAGGGATGAGATCGATTCAAAGAAGAGAGGTTTTATCGCGTTCCCTGTTACATTCAAGGATTACATTTATGGAATCCTTGTTTGCATACTTTCAACCGATATAGCGGACAGAGGTGAATATATAGCGGGCCAGCTTGGAAGAACTATCTACATTTCCCATACTCAGGAATCCGAGACTACCGAGAGAGAAAAGATGACCTACAACCGTATCGCGGAAAGCCTTGCGGCAAAGTATGATGTGGTTTATCACGTGAATTCCGGTAATGGCGAATATATCGAATACAAGACGGATCCGAGAACAGGAAAACTGATTGTCAAGGAAAGCGGCGGAGACTTTTTTGAAGAATTCAGAAAGGATTCGGAATACTTTTTATTCCCCGAAGACAGGGCAAGGATCTGGAGCGTTTTAAACAAAGAGAATCTTATCGAGATACTTAACAGCCGAAGGAAACTTAGCCTGGATTATCGAAAGATAATAGAGAACGAAATAAGAAATACAAGGCTTACGGTTTTGTGGTCGAGTGACAGGGTTCATTTCGTAATCGGTGTTGAAAATATCGACGCCGAGATCCAGAAGGAAGAAGAGTACGAACGTGAACTCTCATCCGAAAGAGAAATGGCCAGAAAAGACGAGCTGACGGGTGTTAAGAACAAAAATGCATATCGTGAATATGAAGAAGCATTGCAGAAAAGGATCGATGCAAAAGTCAAGATCCTTCCGTTCGCGGTTGTGGTATGCGATATTAACAATTTGAAGATCATTAACGATACACTTGGACATAAGGCCGGAGACGAACATATAAAGGCAGCCTGCAAGATGATCTGCGAGGTATTTGTTCACAGTCCGGTATACCGTGTCGGCGGTGATGAATTCGTGGCCATATTAAGCGGTGACGATTTTATCAACAGGGAAAAACTCTTAAAGAAACTTCGAGGAAAGGTTTTAAAGAACGTAAAGAAACCGAACGGAGTTGTTGTAGCGACCGGTATTTCGGATTACGAATCGCTTAAAGACAGATCCCTTTCGGATGTATTCGAAAGAGCGGATGCGAGAATGTATGATAACAAGAATTTCCTTAAATATATTTGATATTTGAGTTTGTATCAAAAAACTGTATAATGTGATTTGGAAATACTTAATTTACAGACTTGAAAGGAGAATTTAAATGGAACCTATTCAGAGCATTGATGCGGAAGACGATCAGTTTGCGTATCGTTATGACACACAGCTTCTTATAGACAGAAGAGACAAGGATCTCGACGAGGATGAGATCTCGGATTACATCACATCACATTTTGAAGGCAATTCACTTATCGCCGCAGGTGATGAAGATCTTGTAAAGATCCATTTCCATACCAACGAGCCCTGGAAAGTACTTGAGTACTGCAACACAGTAGGAGAGATCTACGACATCGTTGTGGAAGATATGATCAGACAGTCTGACGGATTGCAGGGATAAGATATGTATTACGTACCGGACGGAACAAAGAGGTGCGGTTTTTATGAATGCACCGAATGTCAAAGCAGATTTCTTGATATAAGAGTCGCTCCGAAACTCGTCTGCCCCTACTGCGGGGAAGAGGTCGATATGGAGATCGGACCCGATGACGACATACCCGCATCGAGCGAGAGTGCAGTACTTCTCGAGATGCTCGAGGGAGATGATGTCGAAAAGTATGACACCCTTTTATCACTGGCCTTAACAGGCGGGGATTATACCTGGATATAAAAAATGGTGTTGACAAAAAAATAAAACAAAACTAAAATAACATCGTTACGTAACGGTGTTATTTTTATTTCCTGAGGAAAACAAATGAATAAGAACGAGAACGATTACGAAAAGCGCAAGCTCCTGATAGATGCTGCAAAGAAAGAGTTTCTTGAGAAGGGTTACAACAAAGCGTCACTCAGAAAGATATGTGCAAATGCTGGAGTGACTACCGGAGCTTTATATTTCTTTTTTGAAAACAAAGAGGATCTTTTTTCATCGATAGTCGATCCTCCCGTAGAAGAATTAAAGCAGATGATCATCGAGCATTTTAAGGAAGACAGAGATTTTCTGGGTCAGCTCAATACAATGGATCTCGGGAACCTTGATCACAGCGATATGGCAGAAATGGTCGTGGATCATATATATAAGAATTACGATGCTTTTATCCTTCTTCTGTCGGGATCAAAAGAAGATGCGCTTGAAGAAAACATAGATGAGTTCGTTGAACTTATGGAAAAATCCACCGCGATGATGGTAAGCGAATCCAGGTTTTATACGATCGACCCCTTTATGACGCACTGGATGGCCCATACGACCGTCGATTCGGTGGTACATGTGATAAAACACGAAAAGGATCTAAAGAGCGCAAAAAAGCGAATTCAGAGCATTATGAACTACCTTGTTATCGGATGGGTTAAACTGGTAATGGTACCGGTCGATGATCCGAAAGGGAAAAAGAAAGCCAAGAAAAAATAAATATTTAAAACTATAAAACCGCTTCCTTTCGGGAGCGGTAAAAAAATAACATTTACATAACAATGTTATGTAAAAAGATGGGAGATAAAAAGATGTATCTTGAAATGAGAAATGTTAAGAAAAGTTACGGTGAAGGCGGAAGCTATGTGCAGGTTTTAAAGGGTGTTTCGACCGGTGTCGAGAAGGGTCAGATGTGCGTAATACAGGGAACTTCCGGATCCGGAAAATCCACACTTTTAAACTGCATCGGCGGACTGGATACGATGGATTCGGGTTCCATCATCGTAGATAAAACCGAAATATTCGGAATGAAAAATAAGAACCTTGTCGAATACAGAAGAGATAATCTTGGATTCATCTTTCAGTTTTACAACCTGGTTCCGAACCTTACCGTGAAAGAGAATATTCAGGTCTGCGAATATCTGTCAAAGGATCCTTTGAATCTGTATGAACTTCTTGATGTCCTTGGACTTACCGAACATCAAAACAAATTCCCTTCACAGCTTTCCGGCGGTCAGCAGCAGCGCTGTGCGATCGCAAGAGCTCTTATCAAGAATCCGAAACTTCTTCTTTGCGACGAGCCGACCGGTGCTTTGGATTCGAATACATCGAGAGATATCCTCATGCTTCTTGAAGAAGTTAACGCAAAATACAATACGACAATGATCATAGTAACCCATAACAATTCGATCAAAAATATGGTACACAAAGTCATCTTTTTAAAGGATGGTCTTGTAAAGGATGAGTACATCAATGAGCACAGGGTTAGTGCAAGCGAACTGGAGGATCTGTAATGAAAAGAGTTTTGTTTAAACGTTATATACGTGATATCAAAAAGAATTTCTTCAGATATGCTGCTCTGCTTTTCCTTATCGCGGTATGTATGTTCCTTGTAGTCGCTATCGTTGACAGTTCGTATTCGCTTATCGAAGGAACGAAAGTTCTCCAGGAAGAAGCGAAACTCGAGGACTGCCAGGTCACGCTTTTTAATCCTTTTACGGAAGAAGAGATAAAGGCTATCGAAGATAAAGGCGTAACGGTAGAATCGCATAAGAGTTTCGATTTTACGCTTGAAGACAATACGGTTTTAAGGATATTTGAAAACAGGGAAAAGATCGATCTTGTTGTTTACGACGAAGGACGCGAAGCAAAGGAAAGCGGAGAGATCGTTCTGCTTAACAGATACTGTGCGGAAAATAACATCAAAGTGGGGGATAAACTTCGCGTTGACGGAACCGAGTTCACGGTCGTTGGTATAGGCAGTACGGTCGATTATGATGCTCCGTACAGAAAGCTTTCGGATACTTCTATAGATTCGAGCGTTTTCGGTACAGCCTTTGTCTGCAGTGAGGATTACAACAGACTAAAAAACGATAAAGGTGCAGCCACGGAAGATGTCACATATGCATTTCTTTTAAACGGTGCAATGACAAGCGATGAACTTAAGCAGATGATAAAGGAATTCGATTTTGATTATAAAAAAGTCGATGATCCTTATTATAAAGAAATGCTTGATGATACTTACGGAAAAAGAGATGAGATCGAAGACGGCATAAACGATCTTGTCGACGGAGTTGATGAACTCTATGACGGAACGAGCGATCTTTATGACGGTGTTGAAGAATTAAAAGACGGCACCGAGGAATTTAAAGACGGTCTGCATGAGTTAAGCGACGGAAGCAAAGAACTCTTGGACGGTGTAAAAGATTTTAAGGACGGTGTTAAAGAACTTGATGACGGAGTAGGAGATTTAAAAGACGGAAGTTCGAAATTAAAGGACGGAGCCGTATCTTTAAAAGACGGAACGACTTCGTTAAAGAACGGATTGAATTCGTTAAAAGACGGCACCGGAAATTTAAAGAACGGAATAGATACGCTTAACCAAAACAGCGCTTCATTAAATCAGGGTGCGGCAGGCGTCTTTAACGGTATCTTAAAAAATACCGAGGATTCGATCAACACCAATATCGCAGGGATAAATGCTGTGATGCAGACAGAGATCCCTTTATTATCCTTAAATAAAGACAACTATGCCGAAGAACTCGACAGATTTGCAGCAATGATCGAAAGTTTCGGAATGGATGCTACGGAAGTGCGTGCAGCCAAAGCTTCTCTTGACGGATTGTCGCAATTCGTATCGGGAGTTAACGGATACACTGCCGGAGTCGGTCAGATAGCGAACGGTGCGGGCGAACTTTTAAAAGGTGCTGAATCAGCAGCATCCGGCGCAGGCTCTCTTGAAAACGGAGCCATAAGCCTTGCAAACGGAGCCAAAGATCTCGATGACGGTGTGGGGAAACTTAAAGAAGGAAGCGGAAAACTTAAAGACGGTGCGTCGGATCTTTATGACGGAACAAGTGAATTAAACGATGCGATTATCGAAGTGCGTGATGCAGGTGACGAACTTGATGACGGAGTCGGAGAGTTAAAGGATGGTGCTAAAGAATTAAAAGACGGCGTAAAGGAATTAAAGGACGGTGTAAAGGATCTTAAGGAACAGTCTGACGAAATGATGGATAAGATCTTTTCCCGGAAGCCCGACAATATCACCTCGTTTATGACGAAGGATGAAAACAACAGGATCGGCGGCGCAGCGGGAGATGTCGTTATCGACAAGACCGTAGGTTTGTACGCGGGCGTGATCGTAATAGTTCTTCTGGCTTATGTATTATCTGTTTTTGTTATACATCAGATCCAGAGTGAAAGCAGCGTCATCGGTGCGTTATATGCTTTGGGTGCAAGAAAGAGCGATCTTATCTTACACTACATTTTTATCCCTACAATGGTTGCTTTGATAGGCGGAACGATCGGCGGTCTTGCAGGTATGAGTGAATTCGGATGCAAATGGCAGATGGCCGACTGCTACAATTATTTTTCAATACCTGATATGCCTGCCAGAGCACCTTTATATCTTGTGTTTTATTCGGTTGTAATGCCGGCACTTGTAGCGGCTGTCGTAAACTGCCTTGTAATAAACAAAAGTCTTTCAAGAACAGCCCTGTCACTTATAAGAAACGAACAGAAGATAAGCAGGGGAAAAGATATTAAGCTTGGCAAAATGCCCTTTATCCCAATGTACAGGATACGTCAGATATTAAGGGAAAGAAGAACTGCGATAACCGTTATTTTCGGTATGTCTATTTCTTTACTTATATTCATGCTCGGAATGGACTGTTATGTCTTATGTGAAAGCGTCGGAAGATTAAACAGTGAAGATACGACATACAATTATATGTATACATATAAATATCCGACCAAGGAAGTACCCGAAGGAGGAGAAGCAGTCTTTATCAAAACGCTTAAAAAAGAACAGTACGGATATAATCTTGATATAACGATCATCGGTATAGATGACGACAACCCTTATTACAATGTTAAGACTGTAAAAGGGAAAAACAAGGTTGTCGCAAGCGATGCGATAGTACAGAGATATCATGTAAAAGTTGGCGAAAAGATAGTATTTTCCGATACGGCCGAAGACATTGATTACGCATTTACGGTATGTGATGTTGTGCCTTATTCTTTAGGAATTACGGTATTTATGGATATTGACAGCATGAGAGAACTCTTCGGGGAAGATGACGATTATTTCAATGTTGTATTATCTGATGAAAAACTTGATATTGAGGAAGGAAGACTTTATTCGACAACATCCAAAGCGGATATAGACAAGGCAGCAGGCATATTCTTAAAACTTATGGTGCCCACATTTTCACTGCTGATATCGATGTCTGCGATCATATTCTGCATAGTAATGTATCTTATGATGTCGGTTATGATCGACCGTGCCGGAATGGGAATATCGCTTTTGAAGATCCTCGGTTACAGGAACAGGGAAGTAAAGAAACTGTACCTGGACGGAAACAGGATCGTTATAATGCTTGGTGCACTGATAGGTATTCCTGTTTCGAAGATCCTGATAGATGCTTTGTTCCCGTCGTTCATAGCCAATGTGGCCTGCTCCATGCATCTGGAGTTCAGATGGTATATGTATCTCGGTATCTTCGGAACGATAATGTTATTGTACGAGATCATCAATCTTATACTTGTAAAGAAACTTAGCAGAATAAGCGAAAACGAGGTATTAAAAAACAGAGAATAAATAATTTTTTTAAAAACCTATTGACAAGATATGTGAACCCTGTATAATGTTAGGCATAGCTAACCGCCGCGGAAACGGCGGTTTCTAAAAGAAGAAACTGTTAGACACAACTAACCGAACTACCGCAAAGCAATATAAAAACAAGGAGGAAAAAGGTAGTTTATAAACGAAGGCCTTATGGCCAATGAAGCGCCTAATGATGCTGACCTTGCAAACTGCAAGTCACTTGGAGCTTCACTTAACTAAGCTAGCCAATTTTTACCATTATATATTTTCTCTCCCTTTCCGGGGAATAGCCGTACTTGAATGGAGTAAATCGTGATCCGCAACGTCTCGATTTACTCTTTTCATTTTATTGTAAAAAATCGAAGATTGACACTATGCGTCTCAGGACATAGTATTATAGGAGTAAAAAACAGAGTTAGACACATGTGTCTAACAGCGTAAATACGGCATTTCTCGCTTTGTGTCGTGTGAATCTCGAAGGAATTCTATTAATCTGCAAAAGGAAAGGAGGAAAACCTTAATGGATCAGAAAAAAGTCGGTTCTTTTTTAAAGGAACTGAGAAAAGAAAAAGGTATAACTCAGGAACAGCTTGCAGAAAAATTAAACGTATCGGGAAGAAGCGTTTCGAGATGGGAGACAGGCAATAACATGCCTGACATTTCTTTACTTGTCGAAATTGCGGATTTCTACGATGTGGATGTAAGAGAATTAATAGAAGGAGAGAGAAAAAGCGAGATGATGAACAATGAAGTAAGAGATGTTGCCAACAAGATGGCAGATTATGCCAATAATGAAAAAGGCAGATTATTTAAAGTAATAAGAGTAATAGGTATCGTTGGTGTATTACTGCTTGCGATAGCGATCGTATTTCAGACAGGTTTATATGAGAAGGAACTGGGAAACTTTATTGCCCTTGTATTTTCCTTCCTGGCATTTGTGGTCATGATCATTATGACACTCTATGTAAACGGAGTGTTGCAGAAGATTAAAAAGAACAAAGCACTGACGATAGGACTGATAACTTTGATATCGATCGTTTCGGTAGTGGTGGTAAAATGCGTTCTTATGTTTACGGTCTTATTCATGATTGTAATCTTTGAAACCCTTGCTCCGACCAAGAAAGGCTCGGACGGATACGATAAAGAGGCCATGGTCTCAAAATACAGCAGTGAATTTAATTCGGGATTCTATCTTTTCCCTGAGAATCTTGATAAGTCCGTTGATGATGAATATGCTTATTCCGCCAAAACGGGATTTTTCGATACTGACGGATATTTTATATTAAAAGTTCAGTATAACGAAGAGGATTATAAGGCTGAAGTCGATCGTATGTCTGATGTAAGCTGCAAGATCGATTTTGATAACAATCAGTCATATACAAATTATGTTTATCAGGATGATACCATGTATAATTATCCGGCGATCATAGCGATGGACGGATATGATAATGCTTACGAATATGCGCTTTTGGACGAAGAGGACCTCACCATCATTTATGTGGCTTTAAGTTATCCCGAATCCGTCAATCTGATCAAATATAAGGATTATCTTAAGAAGGATCTGAGTGCATATATCATACCGGGAAGCTCACTTGAGAACTTCTCGCTTTACTCCCACCGCTTCCCCGGAGAGGATGCCTGGATAGGTGCTTATTAAATAGATAAGAAAGAGTGGTTGGCATAAATTGAACGACCGGTTAAAGGGAATAATTTGCATAATCATAGCGGCAGCAGGGTTTTCTTTAATGACCTTTTTTGTAAGACTGGCAGGGGACCTGCCTACCATGCAGAAGGCCTTTTTCAGAAACGCGTTTGCGCTGGTTATAGCAATAGCGACACTGATAATAAAAAGACAGAAGTTTAAGATAGATAAAGAGTTCGGATGGGATATTTTCTTCAGATGTCTTTTCGGAACGACTGGACTTATAGCAAACTTTTATGCCATCGATAAACTGGCACTGGCGGATGCGAACATGTTAAACAAGCTTTCTCCGTTCTTTGCGATAATCCTCTCGATCCCGCTTTTGAAAGAAAAGCCTTCAAAGACCGATATAATCGCTACGGTTATTGCATTTATCGGGGCACTTTTTATCATCAGGCCTACGCCCGGAAACATGGAACTTATTCCCTCACTGATCGGCCTGTATGGCGGATTCGGCGCGGGCTGCGCATATGTATTTGTAAGAAGAGCAACTAAAAAAGGTGCGGCTACGCCTGTCATAGTAATATGCTTTTCACTCTTTTCGTGCATGCTGACCCTGCCGTTTATGGTATTTAATTACGTACATATGAGCGTTATGCAGATCCTTATCCTTATCGCTGCCGGAATGGCTGCGGCGGTCGGACAGTTTGCGATAACGAGCGCTTATAAATTTGCACCCGCAAAGAAACTTTCGGTATTCGATTATATCCAGGTAATATTTGCGGCACTCTGGGGAATAATCTTCCTAAAAGAATCGCCGACATTTTTAAGCGTTATCGGATATGTTATAATAATAGGTGTGGCGTTTGTTCGCTGGGAGAAAGCACGTATTGAAGAGAAAAAGCTGAAAGCTTAAAGAGGAAAAAATGAAGAAAAAACTGTTAGGTTTATTGGCGGGGGTATTGGCAGTTATGAGTATGACAGGATGCGGAGCGGTAAAGTATAAAGTTGATGCTGACTTTGGGTATAAGCTTGATAAAGATTCCTATGCCGCAGGTGAGGAAGTAACGGCAGTTTACGATATGATAGGAACTGACAGCGATTACACTTTTTACTGCGAAAACGATGATGTTTCTTTAAAGCAGGAGTACGATTCAAAGCGCGGATATGTTATCACTTTTACGATGCCGGCACATGATGTTAAACTCGGCGTAAAGAGAAGAAGTTCGATGGAAATGGATCCTGATGCGATCATTCCCGATCCTTCCGATCCGCCTGTTACCGGTTTTATGCCGCTTGGCGATATATGGACCTGCCCCGAATGCAATGCTGCCGGGAACGTCGGCGGATACTGCTCAAACTGCGGAGCAAAGAAACCCGAATAAAAATGTAAGGACAGAAAAAATGATTCAGGATATTTTTCCGAGCAAACTTTATAACGAATATAAAAACATCGAAATGGGAAGGGAAGATTTCCTTCTCATTTTCGATAATGAAGGAAAGATCCTCCTTGGTGATGAGGACGGTCAGATACGGTTTCTGACGGGCGAAGACATAAGCGGGGGAAAGATCGTATATCTTTTTTCGGTTGACGAAAAAAAATACTTCCTTCTGACCGAGAACACGAACTTTTCGAAAGAAGGTTTTTCGTATTATTCCATAAGGGATGTTCGTGATAAGTTCTCGGGAAAGGAAGTATATGCCGTATTTACCGCGTATCATCTTCAGAAATGGTATTCGGACAACAAACACTGTGGAAAATGCGGGGACATTTTAATCTTTGACGAAAAGGAAAGAGCATTAAGATGTCCGAAGTGCGGTAATGTCATTTATCCAAGGATCAATCCCGCCGTTATAGTAGGTGTAATAAAAGGCGATACGATCCTTTTGACCAGATACAGAAGGGGCTACGGCCATAACGCTCTGGTTGCCGGTTTTACCGAAATAGGTGAAACTTTAGAGGAAACCGTACAGAGAGAGGTTATGGAAGAGACCGGTATTAAGGTTAAAAATATAAGATATTATAAATCGCAGCCCTGGGGCATGGCCCAGGATATCCTCGTAGGTTTCTTTTGTGAGGCCGACGGCGACGGTTCGATCCATATGGATGAGAGCGAATTAAAGTACGCCGAGTGGGTCAAGAGAGAAGATGTGATCCTCCAGCCCAACAATCTAAGCCTCACAAACGAAATGATGAGAGTGTTTAAAGAAAATATGATCTAATAGTTTGCTGCACTTTCTACGATCTCTGCGAATTCTTTTTTATAATCATCGTTTAATCTGAGTTTCGAAAGCGTTTTCGATACATGCTTTAAACTTCCGTTTCCAACGTAATCGCTGTGTCTTAATACCATTGCGAATTCGGCTACGGATGCGGCAAAAAGGAAATCGGTGGAAGGTGTGTCGGTATAGCAGTTGGAACCGATATTGTAATTAAGAAGCTTTGATTTGATACCGTTGGGCTCTTTGTAACGAACGGAAAGAGTGAGCCACTCTTCTGATTCAAGAGCTTCTTTTGTTAATGAACTTGACTGATATTTTAAGTTATCACCGCTGTAAGAATCATCTTTTGCCGGTACGATCTCGTAGAGCACGGTTACATTGTGACCTGCACCGATCTCGCCGGCGTCTTTTTTATCATCTTCAAAATCTTCATTGTTGAGTGCTCTGTTTTCGTAACCGATAAGACGGTATTCGGAAACATATGCCGGATTGAATTCAACCTGGAATTTAACATCTTTTGCAACAGTTATCATATTTTCGTCGAATTCTTCTACCAGTACTTTTTTGGCTTCCGTAAGAGAGTCGATGTATGCGTAATTTCCGTTGCCTTTATCTGCCAGGACTTCCATTCTCGCATCCGAATAATTGCCTGTTCCGAAGCCTAAAACCGACAGATAGATCCCTTTGTCTTTCTTTTTGGAGATGAGTTCTTCAAGTTCGGACTGACTTGTTTTTCCTATGTTGAAATCACCGTCGGAAGCGATGATTATCCTGTTGTTCCCACCTTTTATAAAGTTTTCTTCGGCGAGCTTGTAGGCTTCTTCGATCCCGCCTTCACCGTTTGTGGAACCCTGGGCTCTCAGAGAATCCAGAGCATTTTCTATTGCTTCTTTATTTGAACCTTTTTCGCCTTCAAGAACGATATCCGTTCCGCTTGCGTAAGTTACGATCGAAACGCGGTCTTTGCTTCCGAGATTATCGAGCATAAGCTTAAATGAGTCTTTAACGAGGGGCAGTTTATCGAGATTCTGCATTGAACCCGATACGTCGATCAGAAGAACGATATTTGCATCGGGACTGTCTTTGAACGATATTTCCTCGGTCTGGATACCGAGACGCAGGAGCTTGTTTTCTTCGTTCCAGGGACATGTAGAGATCTCGGCATTCACGCCGAAGGGTTCTTTGCCTGTGGGACCTGCATAATCATATGAAAAATAATTGATCATCTCTTCGACACGAATGCTTCCCTCAGGTATGAAGTTTGGATCGAAACCGTTATTAAGCATTCTTCTTATATTGGCATAAGATGCGGTATCAACATCAGCCGAAAAAGTTGAGAGCGGAGAAGTGGTTACATCTTTAAAAACATTTTCACGTATAGCATCATATTCCTCTGTGTTGTAATCTTCCTCATCCAGGAAATACACAGGGCCTGAGGGCTGATTATAGTACACAGGAGAACTTGAAGCTGAACTTGCGCATGCACTCGCCGATGAACAACTCTGCGAGACGGAATAAGAAGCACTTGCATTTGACGCGGTCGCACTTGCAGCATTTGAGCAGGAGACTGCACTGCTTCCCTGATTTTGATCGTTGTTTGCATTTTGCTTTGGTGTACATGCAAAGAGTGATGAGATCGCTGTTATGATCGCGAAAAAACGTATGGATCTTTTGTAACGGAAATTTTTTATCATATTTTCACACACCTTTCTTTTGAAATCGTTTTTATACTTAGTAAACAAACAAAAAAGAAATTCGTTACAAAAAATATTTTTTTATTTTAAATGTGCTAAAATGAACTGAAAAAGAACGAAAACGGCATCTTGGTAATACGTTTCGTACCGCTTGGTAGTAAACGTATTGTGCATGTGTTTTTTGTCGAATATGATGTGTCTGTAAACAAAACCAAGGAGGATTAAATTATGGATACATTAAGATTAACAGAAAACACCAAAGACCTTGATTCGTTAAAGAACGAAGCGAAAAAAAACCAGAAAAACGGCCTTCCCTATATGATGGCATCGGTATTCGTATGGACGATCATTTTGTTCGCACAGCTGTATGGCGGTCCGATCAGACAGACGAATTTCCTCACCTTTATGGCATCCGCATTCATGATGCCTTTAGCCATCATCTTTTCGCGTATGGTTAAGGCGGATATATTTAAGAGAACAAAGAACCCGATAAACAAACTCGGATTCCTTTGTACGATGAATCAGAACCTTTATATTCCGTTAGCCATGTGGGCATGTACGTTTTCACCTAAGGCAATGCTTATGATCTATGCAGTTATCTTTTCCGCACATCTTCTTCCGTTTGCATGGATATATAATTGCAGAGCATATATGGCTGCTTCGATCATAGAAACGATCGGAATACTCTTCCTCACATTGTTCGTCGGAAATATTCCCGCAGTCATTTTCGTTATCGCGATGCAGATCATATTATGTATTTGTCTTTTCGTAAGAGTCAGAAAGGAAAATAATTAAGTTGAGAGTTGAGATAGTAAAAGATCCGGCAAATGAATCGATAAATGTCGAGATACACTGTAAAGATGTTACGGGTGAAGTAACGAAGCTTAAAAGATACATCGATAATTACAGCGTCGGTATTTCCGCAACGGATGAAGGAGAAACTTATATGGTTTCACTGGATGAGATACTGTATGTGGAATCGGTCGACAAGAAGACATTTATCTATACCGATAAAAAGGTGCTCAGTACGGATAAGAGACTGTATGAACTTGAAAACATGCTCGATCAGAGAGATTTCTTCAGATGTTCAAAATCAGTTATCATCAATATCAACAAAGTTACCAGGTTAAAGCCGGAGATCTCAAGAAACATTCTGGCTACGCTCTCAAACGGGGAAGTTGTAGTCATCTCAAGACGATATGCAGCAGAGCTTAAGAAACTGCTCGGGATAAGGAGTTAATATATGGGCAAAGTTAAAGAATTATTGATTTTTATAAGAAACGCAATGGCATTTACTTTTTCGTGGCTTGTAATATGCTCGGTATTGTTCTCGTTATTAACCGGGAACAAGTCGTTATCGATAGCATTCCTTTTAAAACTTTTTGTCCTCTGCCTCCTGGCGGTAGTGGCATTCGGATTATGCTTCCTCACAAAGAAGATGCAGAAGAAAGGATTCATTTTCTCGCTTTCGGTTTTCTACGCATTGATAGTCCCGACAGAGATAGTGATGTTTTACCTGATGGGAATGTTTAAGGATAAAGGAAACATCTTATTCTGGGGTATTTTTGCCACAGCCGTAATTCTTTCCTATATCGCATGTCTTATAATCGACCGCCTGATAATGAGAAAGAGATCGGATGAATATACCAAAAAGATCATTGAATATAAAGAAGCAAAATAATGTAAAAAGATAAAAACGGCCCTGAGATTTTTCTCAGGGCTTTTTTGTGATAGAATAAGTTTGATCGTTGAAACAATGAGAGGATGAAAAATGGAAGAGCGTTTTCAGAGAACGGCGCTTTTGTACGGCGATGACGTAATAGAAAAATTTAAAAAGTGCAGAGTGGCAGTCTTCGGAGTCGGAGGAGTCGGCGGATTTGCGGTCGAAGCTCTTGCGCGTGCCGGCATCGGTGCACTCGATCTTATAGATAACGACAAGGTCTGCGAAAGCAATATCAACCGTCAGATCATAGCGACCGTGAGCACGATCGGAATGGATAAGGTCGATGCTGCGAAGGAAAGGATAAAAGACATTAATCCCGACTGCGAAGTAAGGACGTACAAGACATTCTTTCTTCCGGATACGGCCGATCAGTTTGATTTTAAAGAATACGATTATGTTGTGGATGCCATAGATACCGTGACAGGGAAACTTGCGATCATAGTAAAGGCAAAAGAAGCGGGAGTTCCAGTTATATCAGCCATGGGTGCGGGAAACAAGCTTGATCCTACCGCTTTTGAAGTAGCAGACATATACGATACTTCGGTATGCCCTCTTGCCAGGGTAATGCGTACCGAATGCAAGAAAAGAAACATCAGATCATTAAAGGTAGTATACTCAAAAGAAAAGGCGCTTAAACCCAAAGAGGAAGTTCCGGTCGATGAGGGCTCGAAAAGAAGAAGCACTCCGGGATCGGTCTCATTCGTGCCTTCTGTAGCGGGACTGATCGTTGCGGGGGAAATACTGAACGATCTGGCAAAAACCGTTTAACGTTATAGAAAAAAGGATAATAAAATGAAAGAGAAAAACTGCAATATTTTATGCATTATCTTAACGATTATCGCTCTTGTTATAGCGTTTATCTTAGAGTTGTACATTCAGCCGGGATACCTTATCAAATGTATCGTAAAGGTCTCCACATTCGGCGGTATCATAGTTTTATATTCGATACTTACAAAGAAAAAACTTGCCGACATTATCAATTTCCATAAACCCGAAAAGATAGGCGTACTGATCGGAAGTATCTTTTTATTCTTCATAGGTATAGTTATTCTTTTCTTTATTTTCAAGAATCAGATCGAGTGGAGCGGGATAAGGGAAAGTCTCGTTACAAAAGAAGGTTTTACAAAGAAAAACTGCTTTATAGGTTTTGCTTATATCATCGTTGCCAATTCGTTTCTGGAGGAAGCTTTTTACAGAGGATTCTTCCCGAATCTGATTAAGAACAAATGGGCGGGATGGATCATAAGTGCACTGCTTTTTTCCATATATCATATAGGTATCATCGGCGGGTGGTTCAACATCCCGATCTTTATGATCTGCGTCATAGGCCTTGCACTCGTAGGATTGTTCTTACAGTGGATCAGCATCCGCTATAAGACGATAGTTGCCAACTGGATGGTTCATGCGAGTGCAAATATCGCGATCAACATCATCGGTACACTTCTTATCTTTGAGATCCTGAAATAGTTTAAAACCCTTGACAAGTAATGGAAAAGGTCAGGGCGATAGATGTCTGCAGGGAACTTGACCGTTTTCCGATGAAGCCTGCGAAGCTATAATGCGGAACATCGAAAATGAATAGATTTTAACCGAATTCACAACCGCGAAGTGCCTAAAGATTTTTCTTTAGGCATTTTGTGTTAAAATGGTGTAAAATTGTAAACATATAAGATTTGTTCAAAGAAACGCCGATTTTGAGAAAAAAATTGGTCCTATTTTACATTGACGGGAAAAGGGAATAATAGTATCTTTATTACGACAATTGTTAAAAGAATAACAAAGTGATTTGCCAAAGACGGCAAGAAGGGAGAAGTATGGATAGTAATATTATTGAAAAAGGCCCTATTACTGATGAGTTAATTGCTAAAATGGACAAATATTTCCGTGCCGCAAACTATTTATCGGCAGGCCAGCTTTATCTTTTGGAAAATCCGCTCTTAAAGAAACCCCTCACCATGGATATGGTAAAGAAGAAAATCGTAGGTCACTGGGGAACCGTTCCCGGACAGAACTTCATTTTCACACATGCCAATCGTGTTATCAAAAGATACGATCTTGACATGATCCTTTTATCAGGTCCCGGACATGGCGGAAACTTCTTTATAGCTAACGATTATATAGATGGTTCCTACAGTGAGATTTATCCTAATATTTCACAGGACGAAGAAGGAATGCAGAAGCTCTTCAAGCAGTTCTCATTCCCCGGCGGTGTACCCAGCCACTGCGCACCCGAGACACCCGGTTCCATTCATGAAGGCGGCGAACTCGGTTATTCCATCGCACATGCATGCGGTGCAGTATTTGATAACCCCAGCCTTATCGCTACAGTTGTTGTAGGTGACGGCGAGGCTGAAACAGGCCCTCTTGCTACATCTTGGCAGTGCAACAAGTTCATCAACCCCGTAGGAGACGGTGCTGTTCTTCCCATCCTTCACTTAAACGGATACAAGATCGCCAACCCTACTATCTTCGGTCGTCTTTCCAAAGAAGAACTTACAGATTTCTTCCACGGCAACGGATGGGAGCCTTACTTTGTTGAAGGTGATGAACCCCTTAAGATGCATAAACTTATGGCAGAAGCTATGGATACTGTTATCGAAAAGATCCAGGCTATCCAGAAACATGCCAGAGAAAATAACGATGCTACACGTCCCGTATGGCCTATGATCGTTCTTCGTACACCTAAGGGATGGACAGGTCCCAAGGTAGTTGACGGCAACCGTATCGAAGGCAACTTCCTTGCTCATCAGGTACCCATCATGATGGATAAGCCCGAGCATTTACAGATGCTTTCAGACTGGCTTCACAGCTACAAGCCCGAAGAACTCTTTGATGAAGAAGGCCATGTACTTCCCGAGATCAAGGAACTCTGCCCCGTAGGTGATGCAAGACTCGGTATGAACCCTCATGCAAACGGCGGTAAGCTTTTAAGAGACTTAAGACTTCCCGACTTCAGAGAGTACGGTTTTGATATTGACAAGCACGGTGCAAAGGAAAGCCAGGATACAGCTAACCTTGCAGCATACATTCGTGATATTTTCAAACTTAATGCAGAAGCAAAGAACTTCCGTATCTTCTCACCCGATGAGAACAACTCAAACCGTTTCACATCTGTATTCGAAGTTGAAAACAGAGACTGGAACGCAGATCAGTCCGATATGGACGATCATCTGTCAAGATTCGGCCGTGTAATGGATTCAATGCTTTCCGAGCATATGTGCGAAGGATGGCTTGAAGGATACCTTCTTACAGGTCGTCACGGTTTCTTCAATACATACGAAGCATTCTCAAGGATCATCGATTCCATGGGTGCTCAGCATGCTAAATGGCTTAAGGTTTGCAACCAGCTTCCCTGGAGAGAGAAGATCGCATCCCTTAACTTACTTATGTGCTCCACAGTATGGCAGCAGGACCACAACGGATTCACACATCAGGATCCCGGTTTCATGGATCACATCGCAAACAAGAAGGCAGACGTTGTTCGTATCTACCTTCCCGCAGATACAAATACATTACTTTCCACAATGGACCATTGCTTAAAGAGCCGCAACTATGTTAATGTAGTAATTGCGTCCAAGCATCCCCGTCCCCAGTGGTTATCAATGCCCGAAGCTGTTAAGCATTGTACACAGGGTATCAGTATCTGGGATTGGGCTTCAAACGATCAGGGCAAAGAACCCGATATCGTATTTGCAAGTGCCGGTGAAACACCCACACTTGAAGCTCTTGCCGCAGTATCTATTTTAAGAAAAGAGATCCCCGACATTAAGATCCGTTTCATCAATGTCGTTGACCTTTTCAAACTTGTTCCTCACAACGAGCATCCTCACGGTCTTACAGATGCTGAGTACGATATGCTCTTTACTACAAACAAGCCTGTTATCTTTAACTTCCACGGCTATGCAACACTCGTTCACGAGCTTACATACCGTCGTCACAACAACAGACTTATGCATGTAAGAGGGTACAAGGAAGAGGGTACCATCACTACAGCATTCGATGTTCGTGTACAGAACGATATCGACCGTTTCCACCTTGTACAGGATGCGCTTAAGTTCCTTCCTCAGCTCGGTAACACAGGTGCATACCTCTACCAGAAGATGAGCGACAAGCTCGTAGAGCATAAGCAGTACATCCACGATTTCGGTGTAGATTTACCTGAAGTTGTTAACTGGAAATGGGAAGACATTAACTAATTAAACTTGAACTAAACCCAAGGAGGAGAAAAATATGAGCAAGCGTAAAAACACTTTTTGCGTTCGTGCTGCATCCGTCATTACGGCTGCACTCGTGCTTGCGATATTGTTTTTCTCCTCTTTTTATATTGCTCTGGAAGCAAATCATACGCATCATGACTGTTCAAAAGAAGAATGTCCCGTATGTATATGCATTCAGACCTGTCAGAGAACACTGCATCAGATCTCGGACGGAAGTGTCAATCTTTACGTGAGCGTGCTGCCTGTTCTCTTAATACTTTTTTCAGTCGTTTTAAAAGAAAGCGTTTTATTATCAGATACACCCGTATCAAGAAAAGTTCGCATGAATGATTGAAAAGTCTTTGAGTATTTTAAAGACATTTTGATCACACGGAGGTTTATTAACATGAAAAAATATATATCTTTAATTCTTGCAGCTCTTCTTGCTCTGGTTTCACTTACGGGCTGCAGCACAGGAAACGCAAACGGCGCAGGCAATGACAAGATTCAGATAGTAACTACCATCTTTCCCGAATATGACTGGGTTATGAACGTTCTCGGAAGCAATCCCGGGAACGCGGAAGTGACCATTCTTCTTGACAACGGTGTTGATCTTCACAGCTATCAGCCTTCGGTAGACGATATCGTTAAGATCACATCAGCCGATCTCTTTATCTATGTTGGCGGTGAGTCCGATGCATGGGTTGAGGATGTTTTAAAACAGAAGACCAATAAAGATATGGTCGTGATCAATCTTATGGATGTACTCGGCGATTCCGCAAAAGAGGAAGAAGTGATCGAGGGTATGGAATGCGAGGAAGAGGAAGAAGAGGAAGAAGGTCCCGAAGTCGAGTATGACGAGCATGTATGGCTTTCCGTAAAAAATGCCGCTATGTTTGTAGATGAGATCGAGGGTGCCATGGAAAACGTCGATCCCGCCAATTCTTCCGCATATAAAAACAATGCAGACGCTTATATTGCAAAACTTAACGAACTTGACTCAAAGTATGCTTCCGCGGTAAGCGAAGCAAATGTAAAAACGGTTCTTTTCGGGGACAGATTCCCCTTCAGATATATGGTCGATGATTACGGCTTATCTTACTATGCCGCTTTTGTCGGATGTTCAACAGAGACTCAGGCCAGCTTTAAGACCATCACTTTCCTTGCAGAGAAGGTTGATGAGAATTCCCTTAAATCCGTGCTGACGATCGAAGGAACCGATCAGAGTATCGCAGAGACCATTATTCAGAATACAGATTCAAAAGATCAGAAGATCCTGACAATGAATTCCATGCAGTCTGTTACATCAGACGATATTAAGAACGGTGCTACGTATCTTTCAATAATGGAAAGCAACCTTGAAGTTTTGAAAGAAGCATTACAGTAGGAGTTCTTTATGAAAAAGTGGATAAGTGTATTTGCAGGTGCTATGGCGCTTGCGGTAATTTTTGCTTGCGTTCACGGTAATGTTCCGATCGCCCGGACGATAGACAATACTTACGAAAGCGAAGAGCAGGGTCAGGAAGACGCGGAAAATGTATCGTCCGAATCTTTGAACGTTCAGGATCAAAACAGCGAAAACGAGGCAGATAAGGAAACATACGACAGCGGGTCTTTAAACGATCTGAGAAGTGCTCTTTCAAAAGGCACGGATGAAAATGCATCAGACGATGCTGTCACGGGTTCCGGAGAATTTGATGTCGATCTGACAGTGATATCGGGACTTCTTGTATATTCCGAAGTCTACAATATGATGGCGTATTCCGAAGACTATGTCGGCAAGTCGGTTAAGATGAAAGGTATCTATACGGTTTATATCGATGACGTTACCGGAGCATTATATCACGCCTGTATTGTACAGGACGCCACGGCCTGCTGTGCGACCGGCATAGAGTTTGAGCTTACGGATGATTATGTTTATCCTGACGATTATCCGAAGGAAGGTGATGAGATAACCGTAAGCGGAGTTTTTGATACCTATGATGACGGCGGTTATACTTATTGCACTTTAAGAAATGCCGTATTGTATTGATATTGCAATATAATAAGTTTTACGTTTATAATTATCGGTAGCGGGGCTTTTTCCCGCTGCCGGTGTTTTTTTATTTTTTAGAAGGGGGATTTAAATGAAAAAATTGGTTACTTACAGAACCAGGTTTTTAAGTGTCATTTTGTCATTACTGATGATCCTATCGGTAGTTTCGATCCCGGCATTTAAAGCCAAGGCAGCAGGCGGAGTTGACGGATTTGTTGAGCGTTGCTATACGGTAACACTTGACAGAGGGTCGGATCCCGACGGTTTTGCGGCATGGAAAGACATGCTCTTAAACGGCAGGAGCGTCGGAATATTTATCGCTTACGGTTTTATGTTCAGCGATGAATATGTAGCAAAGAACAAAGACAACAGGGCGTTCGTAAAAGATCTGTACACATTGTTTTTGGACAGAGAACCTGATGAAGACGGATACAATCTCTGGGTAGGATTGCTTGAATCCGGAAAGAGCAGGGAAGAGATCTTTGCAGGCTTTGCAGATTCGACAGAGTTTTACGGAATCTGTGACAGCTATGGGATCACAGCCGGATTCTATGATGCAAGATATGATATATTCCAGCAGAATAATGTTAACCTTTTTGTCGAGAGAATGTATCAGACTTGTCTCGGAAGACGTGGAGACATGGACGGCCATATCCTCTGGGTAAGCAAACTTTTAAACAAAGAACTTACCGGTGTAGAGTGTGCAAAGAACTTTATCAAGAGTGACGAATACGTTAATAAGAATTTAAGCAACGACGAATACGTTGAAAATCTTTACAAAGCATTCATGGGAAGATCATCGGATGCCGAAGGAAAGAGTTTATGGCTTAATGCACTCGAGACGGGTGCAATGACCAGAGACGAAGTATTCGCAGGCTTTGCAAACTCGAAAGAGTTCGGAGATATCTGTGCAAGTTACAACATCGTTAAAGGCACATATTCTCCTACGGATACAGCGAACAACACAAACAACAATAATAACAATAACAATAATAATACAAATACAGACAGCGGAAATCTGGGTGATTATTCCGAGGATGAGATCGTTGATTTTACGATGTTTATCGCAATGCCGGGTTCGGAACTTTCAGCCGATAACGACATTCAGGAGATCATCGCCAAAAAGACCGGTGTCAGAGTAAAAGAGAGCTGGCTTGCCAATTGGACTGTAGAGGCAGCTGTTAATATGATGATCAATGAAGACAAGTATCCTGACTTTATCGATGCCGGCGATTATTCGGACGATCTGTACAGAGAAGGTGTGCTTGTTGCATGGGATCCTTATCTTGAGAAGTATCCAAACCTTAAAAATATGTATTCCGATGCTGAATGGGATCAGTTCAGAATGAGCGACGGCAAGATCTACTGGGCGAATGTGTTCAATAATACATATGGTGAATCAAAAGAAACAACTCATAATGATGAGGCATTCTGGATCCAGGTAAGAGTACTTGAGTGGGCAGGGTATCCGGAGATCAAGACTATTGATGAATACTTTGATCTTCTTGAAAAGTATTATGACGCAAACAAGACTTTCAAGGATAAAAAGGGTAACACCGTAAACATTATCCCTTACACGATTCTTTGCGAGGACTGGAGATATTATTGTCTTGAAAATGCTCCGTTGTTCCTTGACGGTAATCCAAATAACGGTGCTGTTGCGGTTGATCCCAAAACAATGAAAGTTGTGGATTACAATGTTACTCCCACAGCAAAAGCATACTTCAAAAAACTCAATGAAGAATACGCTAAGGGTATCGTAGATAAAGATTTTGCATCACAGACATATGATGAATATATCGCTAAACTTTCAACAGGCGCCGTACTCGGTATGGTAGATCAGACCTGGGATTTCAATTATACGGTTCAGCCTGCTTTTGAAAAATCAGGTCTCGTTGATCTCGGATGTGAATATGTTCCTCTGGGAATAACAGCTCCCGGTGTGACCGAAAACAGATATCATACTTATGAAGATACGCTCAATAACAGTTCGGGATGCGCCGTAACAAAGAGTTGCAAAAACCCCGACAAGGCATTTGAGTTTATGAACAATCTTTTAAGCCAGGAGATCCACGATCTTCGTTTCTGGGGTGTTGAAGGTGTTGACTATCTCGTTGATGAGAACGGTCTGTATTACAAGACTCCTCAGATGAGAAAGAATTTCAGTGAAGCTTCCTATAATGCAAGTCATTTGTGCGCTTATTCATTTATGCCCCAGTGGCTCGGAACAAGCCGTGACGGAAAGAATGCGATGCAGTGCCAGCAGCAGCCTTCCGAATACCTTGCAACACTTTCCGATCCTCTGGCAAAATGCTTCAGGGCGTACGGTGCAGGCGGTTATGCGGATATGCTCGGATCTGTAAAAGAAGATACCGCGAAGAAGTATCCCTGGTATCCGCTGTGGTCATTCTCCAATGCAATGAACGGCAGCACAGCCGGCGGTAAAGCTTTGAGCAAAATGACCGAAACAAAGCATGAATGGCTTCCAAAAGTCATTATGAGTTCAAACTTTGATAATGAATGGAACAGTTATATTTCGGCATACAATCAGTGCAGGCCCGAAGATTTCTTAAATGAAATGCAGGCCGAAGTTGACAGACGCATTTCCGGAGCAAGATAAAAAATAATTCGCAAAATAAGACGGTCGTTATCGGCCGTCTTTTTAATTTGGTGTTGACGTTTATAATTTCAGGTGTTATTATGTTCTGATGGTTAGGGATGACTAACTTTCGGAAAGGAGTAACAATATGGATACAAATACAGCTTTAGGCTTATTGATACCGTTTATCGGAACATCGACAGGTTCGGCATGTGTATTCTTTATGAAAGATAAATTAGGCGACAAAGTACAGAGAGGACTCACGGGTTTTGCGAGCGGAGTTATGGTCGCAGCTTCAATATGGAGTCTTATAATCCCTGCGATTGAGCAGTCCAAACATCTTGGCAGTATGTCGTTTATTCCCTCTGCGATAGGGTTCTCGCTTGGTATAGTTTTTCTTCTGATCCTTGATTCGGTAATACCTCACTTGCATATGAATACTGATAAAGCGGAAGGCCCTAAAAGCAAACTGAAAAGAACCACAATGATGGTTCTTGCGGTAACCCTTCATAACATTCCCGAAGGAATGGCTGTCGGTGTTGTATATGCAGGTCTTTTATCCGGAAACACATCCATTACCGTCGGCGGTGCACTTGCACTTGCGATAGGTATCGCGATCCAGAACTTCCCTGAGGGAGCGATCATCTCACTCCCGCTTTGTGCGGAAGGAAAAAACAAAGGCAAAGCTTTTTTAAGCGGTGTCTTATCGGGTGCGGTCGAACCGGTCGGTGCACTTCTTACTATATTTGCAGCTTCCCTTGTTGTACCTGCGATGCCTTATCTTTTAAGCTTTGCGGCAGGTGCCATGATCTACGTCGTAGTCGAAGAACTTATTCCCGAAATGTCTTCCGGCGAACACTCGAATGTGGGAGTAATAATGTTTTCGATAGGCTCCATTCTGATGATGGCACTTGATGTTGCATTGGGATAACCCCTCTCTATATATTTAATTGGGAAAAGCCGGTACATTTTCGTATCGGTTTTTCTTTTCCCTCATACCGATATTTGTTTGAATAAACTCTCGTTACATAGTAAAATGGTAAGGAAAATGAGGGGGGAACAAAATGAAATTTTTTACGGCAGATCTGCACTTTGGAGACAATGAAACCATAGAGCGCGAATCAAGACCTTTTACAGATGTTTTGGAATTTGAAGAGACAATTGTTTCAAACGTTAACAAGGTAGCCTCAAGCGAAGATATTCTTTATGTCCTGGGTGACTGGATTAATTACAATCACATTAATCATCCTGATTTGGAGGCATGCCAAAAGACTTTTGAAATAAGCAAAAGAATGAATCCAAAAGTTGTTCTTGTACTGGGCAACAACGAAGAGAGAATCGTAAGAGATAAATATGACGGGGATTTCCAAAAGATGCGAAGCGATTTGATTTCGCTTGGATTTGAGGACGTCATTAAAGATGGGGATATAGAGATTAACGGAGAACCGATACATTTAATTCACTGCCCTGTGGACAGAAAAGAAGGATGTATCAATCTTTTCGGTCATACACACAGATGGACGGGCCTTTGGAAACCGTTCGGTTTGAATGTAGGTATAGATTTGAATTTCTTCAGACCTTTTTCGGAAAAAGACATCATATATCTTTTGGAGCATAAGCGCGACTGGTGTGACAAGGACGCGAATTGCCATTGTATGTAATTTATGGAAAAGGGGTTTAATTTGCCAAAATATGCAATAAAAGAGCGATTATTTCCTGACAGTTTAAATGTAAACAGGACAAAAGTGTGATATATTATAGTTAAATGGAAAATAGCGTTTTGGGAAGAAAAGGAGACGCATATGAAAACTTTAATAGTTGTAGACATGCAAAACGATTTTATTGACGGAAGCCTTGGCACCAAAGAGGCACTCGCCATTGTAGACAATGTTAAGGCAAAGATTAAAGAATACAAAGAAAACGGAGATGAAGTGATTTTTACAAGAGATACTCATCACGAAAACTATATGGAAACCAACGAAGGACATTATCTCCCCGTTGTTCACTGCATTGAGAACACCGAAGGATGGGAGATAAGAGAAGGTCTTTATTTCGAAGGAGCGAAGATCATAGACAAGCCTTCTTTCGGATATACGGGATGGGGGAATTTTAAATTCGACGAGATCGAGATCATCGGTCTTTGTACTGATATCTGCGTAGTATCGAATGCACTTATCTTAAAAGCATTAAATCCCGAGATAAAGATCTCGGTCGATCCGAAATGCTGCGCAGGCGTTACACCCGATTCCCACAATGCTGCACTTGAAACCATGAAGATGTGTCAGATAGAGATCAGGTAGTTTTGTTTATCATTTTTTCGCATGGAGGCACAGCTGATAAATGAGAAAAAAATCCAAAAGAAAAGCCATCAATAAAGTTAAAAAGAATCCGCTTTGGCTGACTCTTCTTTTTTGCTTTGTTATCGCGTTGATCGTTGATGTGTTTATCGCATTTTTCGCAAGTTTGTTTACGACATACATAATAGAATCGAAGATAGTCGGTGAATATGAGTCCGTATCTTATCTGGCTAAGCTTTATGATAAAAACACGGATGAAAACGAGGATATTTTTTCAGCCTTAAACGAGGAGGGTCGTGATTATTATATAGCCGACAAACACGGTAAGATCATTTACCAGAACGGAAACAATACGATGGGTAACACGAGCGGATACCTTGAACTTCCGAGCATGGCTGATAAAAAGGGAGACCACGGAGATGTCAGAGCATATCTTGATAATTCCACAGAAGGTTTTCTTACAACCGACGATGAGGGAAAGATCACTTTCGATCCCGAATCCATGCTGGCTTTTGCGTACAAAGTTGAAAAGGACCTTCATGCCGACACTCAGGGAAAACAGGCATCGATCAATCTTCCCATATGGATCGCGATTGATGTAAAAGACGGCAAACAGGTGTTTTACGGCAAAGCGAGTTTTGTATTTTCCATGTCCGATATATTATTGCTTGCATCGTTCATTCTGGTCGGCATCGCACTGGTCGGATGTATCCTTATTCTTATGCTCGTAAACATGATAACCACATTTACCAGTCAGAAGAGAATGACCAAGTATTTCTTCACGGACCCCATTACCAGAGGCCATAACTGGATGTGGTTTACCTACAAAGGAGAAAAGATCTTAAGAAAGAGAAAGTTTGCTTCTCAGACATTCGCTATTCTGGATCTGGTATTCCTTAAATACAGAAATTACTGTGTCTGCCATTCGGTTGCCGAAGGCGAAGAGATGCTTTGCAAAATAGACAGACTTATTAAAGAAAATCTTGGCAAAAATGAGTTTTCGGCTCATTATGCTTCCGCAAATTTTGCACTGGCTCTTAAAGCGAACAGCCCTGAGGAACTGGAAGCCAGAGTTAAAGGACTTCTTGAAAAACTTGAAGCACTGGAATCCGATCACAGAGTCACATTCCATGTCGGAGCATATCTTTTGCAGCCTGTTAAAGATTCGAAGGGCAGGATCACTAAGAGAAGAGATATCGATATAGAGAGAGAATACAATAATGCCTGCACTGCGAGAGCGACACTGGACGGCTGTGATGACTCCGGTATTGCATTCTTTGACGCAGATCTTGTCGAAGAGCAGAAATGGATCGATATCGTATTGGATAAATATGAGGCTGCCATCGAGAATGAAGAGTTCGTGGTATACTATCAGCCAAAGTACGATCCCAAGACCAGCGAATTAAAGGGTGTTGAAGCCCTGATCAGATGGAATTCGCCCGAGCTGGGATTTAAGGCACCGAGTACGTTTATCCCTATTTTGGAGAAGAACGGTCTTATTCCCAAGATTGATAAATATATGATCTCACATGTAGCCAGAGATCAGAAATCCTGGCTTGATATGGGCCTCGCGTGCGTTCCGGCATCGGTTAACGTTTCCAGAGCTCATTTCATGGAAAAAGACCTTGCCAACCAGATCAAGAACATGGTCGACAAAGAGGGCTGCCCTCACGAATATATAGAGATCGAACTTACCGAAAGCGCTTTCTTTGATGACAAGAAGGCTATGATCGATACGATCGAGCAGTTAAAGGATATGGGATTCAAGGTTTCCATGGACGATTTCGGTTCAGGATACTCGTCTCTTAATTCCCTTAAGGATATGCCTCTGGATATCCTTAAGCTTGATGCAGAGTTCTTCAGAGGCGATCTTAACGATGATCGCGGTGAGATAGTTGTATCCCAGGCATTAAAACTTGCCAAGGACTTAAATATGCTCACTGTGGCTGAAGGCGTTGAAGAGAAGGAACAGGTTGATTTCCTTGCGAAGTACGGCTGCGATATGATCCAGGGCTTCTATTTCGCAAAACCCATGCCCAAGGAAGAATATACAAGGAGAATGGACGATCTTTCGACTCCGGAAAATGAGGCCATAGCTCAACCCAATCCTGAGGCATTAAGAAAAGCTGAGGAGAGAAGACTCGCTGCAGAAAAAGCTGCCGCTGAGAAAGCCGCTGCCGAAAATGAGGCAGAAAATCCTGAATAGTGATTTTCAATCCCACCGCAATATCTTGTTTTCATAAGAGACTGCGGTCGGATGAAAACATTAAACTATATTGAGCGGGATCCCGAAAAGGACCCATAAAAAAGCGGATATCACAAAAATCCGCTTTTGTGATTTTTATAATCGGGATTTGATAAATCAAAGGGATTTCCCTGAAAAATTAAAATTAGATTTAACATAGTATTTAATAAAATCCGTGATTTAATTAATCCTGATAAATAAAAAACAATTGAAATAAATTATTATCGGGACTGAAAGCCGGGTTGGGATGCGAAAGATACCCGGTACAAGATATAGACTTGGGTTTTTTATGATTTTGACCCGAAAAAATGTAAGATTGGAAAGAAAATGAGCAAAGTAATCGTTGGATTGTCCGGTGGTGTGGACAGTGCCGTATGTGCATATCTTTTAAAAGAGCAGGGATACGATGTGATCGGAGTTACTCTTCGCACATGGTTAAATTCCGAGACAGAAGTGAGCAAATGCTGTGAGCTTGATGATGCTGCCGAGATAGCAAAGAAACTTGGCATCCCTTATCATATTCATAATGTAGGCACTCTTTTTTGCGATTATGTGACCACCCCTTTCGTTTCGGACTATCTTCACGGACTGACTCCGAGCCCCTGCGTTGATTGCAACAGACATGTAAAATTTGAGGGAATGATCTACCTTACTCATGTTTTTAAGGCGGATTATATAGCAACGGGGCATTATGCCAATATAATCAAACTTCCGAACGGCCGTTATACTGTAAGACAATCGGCAGGATCCAAAGATCAGACATATATGCTTTACAGACTTTCACAGGAACAGCTTTCCAAAACATTGATGCCTCTTGGCGATATGTCCAAGGATGAGGTCCGTCGTATCGCGGCAGATGCGGGTATCCCCGTAGCCAACAAGCCCGATTCTCAGGAGATCTGTTTTGTCGAAGACGGAAAATATGCCGAATACATCGAAAGTCATGCAAAAGATTACGGATTTTCGGATATTCTTAAGGGAGAAGGCAATTTTGTTGACGAGGAAGGCAATATCTTAGGAAAACATAAAGGAATATACAATTACACCATCGGCCAGAGAAAGGGCCTTGGTATCGCAATGGGCCATCCGATCTTTGTAAAAGAGATCCGTCCCGAGACCAATGAAGTGGTCTTAAGCGAGGAAGATGCACTCTTTACAAAAGAAGTTTATTGTAACAGCCTTAACTTCCTTAGTATAGAAGGACTTAAGAAAGGCGAGGAACTTCCGGCAAGAGTGCGTATCCGTTACCGTCACGGCGGTGAAAATGCGACTTTGCAGATGACAGATGACGAAACCGTAAAGATCGTTTTTGAAAATGCGGTACGTGCCTCGACTCCCGGACAGTCTGCGGTATTTTATGATGAGACCGGCTGTGTGATCGGCGGAGGCAAGATCATAAAGGTAAAATAATAAAGATATTTACAATCAATTCAATATATTATTAAAATAAATATCGGGTTTGAAAAAAGTTCCCGATATTTTTTTAATTTTTTTGTAACGTTTTTTGGTTTGCATCTGTTTATCATACAGAAAGCAGGTAGAAAGAATGAACGGCACTTCTTCAAAAGAGATGGAAGAGATTTATCTGAAGTACTGTTTACCGCTTAAAAAATATGTCATTTCGATATGCCATAATCCGGATCTGGCAGACGATATCGTATCGGAGACATTTTACAGAGCGATCAAGAATTTCGATTCTTACAAAGAAGGCAACTTATTCGCCTGGCTCTGCACAATAGCGAAGAACACTTATTTCAACCATCTTAAGAAAAAAGACAATTTAAACAGTTCGATAGACGACGAAAACTTCGTTGAAGTTGCCGGAAGCGACAATGTCGAGGATCAGGTAATGAAGCGTGAAGAACAAAGGAAACTTTCCGAATGCATCAATTCATTATCGGATACTGAAAAAGAAGTCGTTAAGCTCAGGATCGAGGCAGGCCTCTCTTTTAAGGAAATAGGAGACGTGCTCCATAAGAGTGAAAACTGGGCAAGAGTAACGTTCTACCGTTGCAAAGAAAAATTGAAAGGAATGATGAATGATGAAGAATGAAAAATGTTATCTTATTAAAGATTTACTTCCTAACTATATAGACGAGCTCTGTGCTGAAGAGACCAATGAAATAATAAAGAAACACCTTGAAGAATGTCCCGACTGTAAGAGAAGCTACGATTTTATGAAAGGCGATATTCCCGGCGAAAGAGAATTCAAGAATACGGCTGAATACGACAGAAGCCTCATGGAAAAGGTCAGCCGCGATGTCAAAAGAAAGAACGAAAAGTCGAAATATACCGCTATCATTGTTGTTGCAGTATTGATCGCTTTGTTCATTCTCTTAAACCTTCCGATCATCCCCATTTCGGCGAAGGATCTGTCGGCTAAAGTAGTAAATCCTCCGTATTCGCTTGGAACCGAATGGAAAAAGTACAATGAGATCCCCGAGAGATCGGTAATGCTCTTTGACGATGACAAGAAAATGGAAGAATGTGTTTTCCGGAAGGTCCTCTTCGGTGACGAATATGAGAATTCGGAAATATTCAAGGATATCGAAGTATATGTTGATTCGGAATACGATCCGGGTCAGATCTCTATCATAGAATTAGACAGTAAGAAGACCATTAAAGCATATAAAAGCGGCGTGATGGATACCAAATCCGGATATGACTTCGTGGTTAAGGGTGTGAGAACATCCATACTCGGAAGCTTTTCCGGCAAATCCACATCCAAAGTTACGTTCCTTGAATTCAACAAGATAGACGGTGTATTCCTTGACAGAGGAGAACTCAAGGCACTCGATCGTTAAGCGGATCCGAAAATTCATTTTCATTTCCTTAAAAAGCCCCAACGGTATAAGTACCGTCAGGGCTTTTTTGTTTAATGATCTTTAATATTTATTTCTCGACCAGATCTGACAGCTTCTTGCTGTAAAAGAAGTTGTGAACCAGTTCCGCATATTCCTTCCATAGCGGAAGAGTAACACAGGCTGAAGCTCGCGGACAATCCTCGGCTTTTTCCGAAAGACAGGCTACCGGAGCGAGCGAACCTTCTGTAAGTTCAATGATCTCGCCGACAGAATATTCTTCGGGTTTTCTCTTTAACTTGTATCCGCCGCCTTTACCCGAAAGGCTTATTAACAGGCCTCCTTCAACGAGGTCTTTGATTATTATCTCAAGATATTTCTTGGATATCTGCTGTCTTTCGGCAATGTCTTTCAAAGGTATGAAAGCATCGCTTTCCTGGGAAGCAAGATCTATCATAATTCTTAAAGCATATCTGCCTTTTGTTGAAATCATTTTTATACCCCTTCTTTAAAATAATCTTCGAACAAATAAGATTATAAAACATATTTTTAAAAAAATAAAGAAAAACCTATTAAAACGATGGGTAAAAATGTTTTTAAATTTTTTCAACAAAAAATCGAGGCCGTTTTCACGACCTCGATCGATTTATTTTATATTGTTAGTTTGGCTTAATTAAGCTTTACCATCAGAACCAAGAACGTTGATGATCTTGTGAGCAACCATGTCCTTAACAGCCTGACGAGCGGGCTTTAAGTACTGACGAGGATCGAAGTGATCGGGATGCTCTGCGAAGTACTTTCTGATGTTACCTGTCATAGCAAGACGGATATCGGAGTCGATGTTGATCTTACATACAGCAAGTTTAGCTGCCTGACGAAGCTGCTCTTCAGGAATACCTACAGCATCGGGCATGTTTCCGCCGTACTGGTTAACCATCTTAACGAATTCCTGAGGAAGTGAAGATGAACCGTGAAAGACGATAGGGAATCCGGGAAGTCTCTTGATGCACTCCTCAAGAACGTCGAAACGAAGGGGAGGGGGAACAAGGATTCCGTCAGCATTTCTTGTACACTGAGCTGCTGTGAACTTGTAAGCACCGTGTGAAGTACCGATAGCGATTGCAAGAGAGTCACATCCTGTTCTGGAAACGAACTCTTCAACTTCTTCGGGTCTTGTGTAAGCTTCCTTACCGGATTCTACAACTACTTCGTCTTCGATACCTGCAAGAGTACCAAGTTCTGCTTCTACTACTACGCCGTGAGCGTGAGCGTATTCAACTACCTGCTTTGTAAGAGCGATGTTCTCTTCGAAAGACTTGGAAGAAGCATCGATCATAACAGATGTGAATCCGCCGTCGATACAAGACTTACAAAGTTCGAATGTATCGCCGTGATCAAGGTGAAGTGCGATGGGAATTTCGGGATTCTCGATAACTGCTGCTTCAACAAGCTTAACAAGATAAGTATGATTAGCGTATGCACGAGCACCCTTGGAAACCTGAAGGATTACAGGGCTCTTTAACTCGCCTGCAGCTTCTGTGATACCCTGAACGATTTCCATATTGTTTACGTTGAAAGCACCGACTGCATAGCCGCCGTCATAGGCTTTCTTAAACATTTCGGTTGTGGTAACTAAAGCCATTTTAAAACCTCCTAAAAGATAGAAATTGTTGCGACGCCGTATCTTTGGCGCGCGTTCTTTCAGATTATAACATAAAGAAAGCGAATTTACAAAAGGAATTCACTAAAAAATAGGGATAAAGACTAAAATTTGTCGAGTATCAACTTATTGTCCCTTATGATAAAATGTGTAATTGTATGTAATGCTGACATTTTTTACAGGAGAGAGCAATGAAACACTTAAAAGGAATTATCGCTTGTACGCTTGCTTCGTCAGTCATGTTGCTTGCCGTAGGATGTGAGAAAACAGATATTCATGAAATAGATCCCTTAGTCAAAGAGATATATCAGAAGACTATTCCTGAGTCGGTTGTGGTTCAGAAAGGCGATATGCAGCCCATCATCAGACTCAAACTTAACCAGAATTCCTTAAGATACTACAATTACAACGTAGATGTTGAAGACCTGGAGTTTTCAGAGCTTTTGGTTTCGAGCGGCGATTATGTAAAAGCCGGTCAGGTTCTTTGCGTCTTAAAATCGGAAAAAATAGAGAAGGCTTTAAAAGATGCACAGGAGACTCTCGAAACAGACAAGATGCTTTTAGAGCACACAAAGAAACTTAAGGAAATTAACGTAGATCCTGATAAACCGGACGATGAAGCCAATAAACTTTTAGCCGAAACTTATGACAGAAATATAGCCGCACTTGAAGATGATATCAGATTAAAGACCATCGAAGTGGCAGAGAGCCAGAGAGATCTCGATAAGTGTGTCATCAAAGCAAGAGAAGACGGCGTAATAACATATGTAAGCGACGCCATTAAAAACGGAGTCGTTGTGCTTAAAGCGGACCTCTTTACCGAGGCTTGCGGTGATGTCGGATTCTTTACGGAATACAAAGAAGATGACTATGAATTTGAAGTCGGACAGGTATTTGAAGCGTCTTCGCCGACCATGCAGTTTGACGTGACCATTACAAGGATCGAGGAGAACCAGTCGGGAAGCCTTACGATCTACTTCATGCCTGTCAGCGATGATGTCGTATACGTTTCCAATGAAAAATTTGAAGTTATCATTCCGAAAGAAACCATCAAAGATGTTGTTTATGTTGAGGAAAGACTCGTATATAAGACTTCCGACGGAAGGAATTTTGTATATGTCTTAAACGAGGACGGTTTTAAGGAACCGGTCTATGTCAAAGTGAGCATGGTGGTTGAAGGAATGGCGATCATTGAAAACGGACTTGAAGGCGGAGAAGAGGTGACTGCAAAATGATGGGATTTAAGAAATTTAAACTTGCTGCTTTTATGCTGGCTTCATCTCTCTTTCTGTGCTCATGTACCGGCGGTGAGGTCGTACCCGAATTAAAGGAGCCTTTGGGATCCACACCTTCATACAGACCTCTGGAAAAGGTCGATATGGGTGATACCAAGATCATAATCGGAACCGTAGCGGGAACCGATTACTGCCATTTTTATGAAAAGAATGTAACCATAAAAGATATAAAAGTCAGTGTAGGACAGTATGTTGAGGAAGGGGATATTCTTGCAGAGGCAGATACTGAAGCTACAAAGAATATTATTTCTTCGCTCAATTCGCAATTATCTATTCTTGAGGAAGAACATGCTACGGCAGAGAAGGTTTATGAACTTGAGTTAAAGAAACTTGAGATCAAAAAAGAACAGGCCGCATATTGTGAAAATCTGAGTATACCTTTTGAGTATGATGTTAAGGGCGCAGAAAAGGCAATTGAGAATAGAAAAGAAAATCATGATTACGACGTGAAGTTATATGAGTTTCAGAAGCGCAAGTTAAACGAAAGCATTTCGGATTATAACAAAATCGTTAATGAAGGTGTTCTTAAAGCTAAAAATTCAGGATATGTTACAGATGTAAAGGATCTAAGAAACAGTATAACCTGCGGTTCATATGAAAACGTTGTTGTCGTAACGGATGATAAGGATCTTTTCATCGCAGCAAATATGGATACGCGTTCTTATCAGTACACCAAGTTTAAAGTAAAGTTCGCATTTTTAAACGGTAAGAAAGTGCCCATATCGGAATATGAATATACGGACAGTGAAGTTGCTTTTGCAAAAGCTCAGAATGTTTTCCCCGTAATGAGATTTAAGCCCGATGAAGATGTGGAACTTAAATTCGGAGATTTTGTTCTTCTTGAGTTTTACTCAGCAGATAAAAATGAATGCCTTGCAGTCGGCAAGGATTCATACCTTACGGATGACGAAGGCATGTTTGTATATGTAAGAAACGAGGACGGATCAGTTGAGAAGAAGCATTTCGAAGGCGGAATGACTGACGAGCATTATGTCGAAGTCGTAAGCGGACTCGAAGAAGGAGAGATGATCCTTTATACACACGAATCCACACCTCCGAAGCTTGACGGTGAGTATGAGGTTAAACTCAGGACTTACACGGATCTTTCGGATTCGAAGGGTGTTAAATTTGTTGAGCAGTCATCCTACCTTTATGTAAGTCCAGATAAGGGAGAAGTAGATACTCTTTATGTTCACGACCTTGATGAAGTTAAAAAGGGCGATCCGATCATGAGGATCACTCTTGATGCAGAAAGAAGCAGTATTGTAGAAATTGAAAATCAGATAAAAGAAGAAAACAGAGACTACGATAATTATACAAAGAATCATACCAAAACAATGGAGGATCTTAATAAGGATTATTACGATGCTCTTTCGGATATAAGCCATAAGGGCGACAGTCTTGACTCGATAAAGAAAGCTCTCGAATCGGAAACAGACCAGTCCAAGATCATGCAGCTGGCTCAGGAGAAGGCTATGCTTGAAGGTATGATCAATGATGCGGCTTATGCAGAACAGTATGCCGAGATCGATATTGAACTCGAAAAACTGGATGCTGAACTTCGTAAGAAACAACACGACAATAGGATCAATTCTTATAACAAGAATCTGGAAAATACTAAAAAGGAAAACGACGGTACAGGTTATAAGACGATATATGCAAAATACGACGGAGTCATATCTTCGATGAAAGTTTCCGAAGGCGAGCAGGTCGATGTCAATACAAGACTTTGCGACACCGCGGTTTACTTTGACGATCTGGTTAAATTCGGCGGCGCGAGCGGACCTTTGCCTACAGGATTTGATTACAAGATAACGATCGAAGAAGACGAGTTCAACGCTCATGTGATCGCTGGTAACATCGGAAGATTTGCACATGTGTTTACCGAGAACGGAAAAGTTAAATCCACTCCTCCGGTCACGGATGCATCTGCATTCTATGCAAGGGTTGACGGCGAAGATTTTTATAAAATGTCGAGCCAGTTCCAGGTACTCGGAACATTCTATGAGTCATTAAGGGTAGAAAACATGCTTTATGTACCCGGAGATTATGTTTTCGAAGAGATATCTTTTGATAAAAAGACATATTATTACGTCTGGGTTAAAAACGGAGACGAGTATTTCAAAAGATATGTAGAGACAGGAACATCACAGAATCTCGGAAAGAAAAACGATCCTGTGATAATAAACGGACTTCATGTTGGAGACATTCTTGTAAAGTAACAGAGGAAAGATAAAATGATAAGATTTATCAAATACAAAATACTGAATAAAAAGTGGCTTAATTTCTGTCTGCTTACAGGCGTTGTTCTCCTGTCGGCTTTCTTAAGCGTATATCCGATGTTTAAAGAAGGAAGCCTTAACAGACTGATGCAGTCTCTTTTCGATGATTATGTTGAAAAGAATAAAGAGTTTCCGGCGACCATGACCACGGACGGCTGGCTTACCGGTGAAGCTTATTCGGATGTCGATTCGGCATTAACATTCATGAACAGCCTGGAAAACAAATGGGTCGCATACCTCGATATTCCCGTAGTGGAAAGACAGCAGATACTTGAGATCACTGCAGGATACGCGGATGAAAAATTAACGGGCAAGGCAAGACAGATCATTTTCGGATATATAGACGGTCTTAATGATCACGCAGATCTTCTTTGCGGCGTATGGCCAGAGGATGCTGATTCTACGGACAGCGAAGTGGTAAAAGAAGCACTTGCTGCCGGAGCGATCCCCTGTGTGATCTCGCAGAAAACATATGACTCCGAAGATGTCACGATAGGACAGTGCTTCCATACGGAATTGAAAAATACCAATGACCGTAACAGCTTTGATGCGGTCGTAGTCGGCATCATCGAAGAAAAGGATGACGGACTTCCTTTCTGGAGCAAGCGTTTGAGAAAATACGACAGAACGCTTTTCACAACAAAAGAAGATTATTCTCTTCTGATGAAGAGTTACTCTGCCGGTGAAATGAAATTCACAGAGTCCGTAATGCTTGATTATACATATATCAACTACAACAATGCGGAAGATATCTACTGGTATCTTTACCAGTTCCAGAAGATCGACTCAAGCCTTTCGACGAACTTCAGAAATACAATAGTTTCATACATTGAATCCAAGAAGACGATAAGTATCATCCTCTTTACATTTGAGATCCCCATCATCGCTTTGCTGCTTCTTTTCATCTATATGATCTCGAGCAGGATCCTTGAGATGGAAACAGGCGAGATCGCAATGCTAAAGAGCCGTGGGGTAAGCAGATTCAAAGTTATCAGACTTTATCTTTTACAGTCGAGTGTTATCTCTCTGGCAGGTTCCCTGATCGGACTTCCTTTCGGATATCTCTTCTGCAAACTCGGTGCGGGAACAGATGCATTCTTAGTATTCACGCTTAAGGATACCACCATCTATGCCCCCAATCTTATGATGCTCGCGTTTGCGGGAATAGCGTTTGTATTGTCTATGCTTTTTATGACGATCCCCGTTATCCCTCTTTCGAAATATACGATCATTGAGAGAAAATCCAAAAAGAATTCGGGAAAGCAGAAAGCTCTCTGGGAGAAGTTCTTCCTTGATATTCCGCTTCTGCTCCTTTCGGGATATCTGCTTTTCAACTATCTTAAGCAGAGAGAATCAATCTCGCTCACGGTTATTTCCGGCGGACAGATCGACCCGATCATCTTCCTTGATTCTTCGCTCTTTATTTTGGGATGCGGACTCTTTGCATTAAGGATCCTTCATCTTATCATCAATCTCATCTACAAGATGGGAAGAAATAAATGGAAACCCGCAGAGTATGTAGCTTTCCTTCAGATCATCAGAAATACGAAGAAGCAGGGATTCATTTCGGTATTCCTCGTAATGACCATCGCAATGGGTATCTTCAATTCGAACCTTGCGCGAAGCGTTAACGAAAACATGGAAAACCGTATAAGCTACAATGTCGGATGTGATTATGTGATCCAGGAAAGATGGTCGATCACGGTTAAAAAGGCTTCCGCATCAAGTGAAGCATACTGGAAATACAAAGAGCCTGATTACATGAGATTTGATGACTTAAGAGAGCTCGGTGTTGAGAGCATGACAAAGGTTATCCGTGATGACAATGCGGTTGTAACCACCAACACCAAAAAGAAAGAAACAGGATGTCTGCTCCTTGGTATCAATACAAAGGAATTCGGTGAAACGGCATCGCTTCAGAGCGGACTTAACGATAAACACTGGTACAATTATCTTAACGATCTCGGACAGAAACCCAAGGGAGTTCTTATATCAAGCAACCTTGCCGAGAAGTATGAGTTAAAAGTCGGTGACAAGATCGACTACAGCAGATTTTCGCCCATAGATGCGAATAAGGAATATGCATCGACAAAAGCGGAGATCGTGGGAATCATCGATTCATTCCCCGGATACCAGTCGACGGTTTACGAATTGCAGGCCGATTCAACATACAAGAAGAGAGAAAACTACCTTATCGTAGCGAATTATAACAACGTAGTCAGCGTCTTCAGCACACGCCCTTACGAAGTATGGATGAAACTTTCAAAGAATGCTGATTACGAAGATATAACAGACAGACTTAATGAGAAAGACATCAAGATCCAGAGCCGCATGATAAGACAGGAACTTATTCAGGAACAGCGTGATTCGACACTTATCCAGATCACGAACGGTATGTTCTCGATCGGATTTATCATCTCGCTTGTAGTCTGCGGTGTAGGATTTTTGATCTACTGGATCCTGACTATCAAAGAAAGAGAACTCATCTACGGTATTTACAGATCCATGGGTCTTACCATGGGTGAGATATTCAGGATGCTCATAGTGGAGCAGATATTCTCGTCACTGTTCTCCTGCGGTGCAGGTTTCGGTGTCGGAATGCTGACGACTTTACTCTTTACAAAGCTCATCTCGATCGTATATCTTCCGAGAGAACACAATATCCCTCTCGAGATCATATGCAAGGCTTCGGATGCGACAAAGATGGGAGCTATCGTAGGCTTTGTACTTGTTATCTGCTTCATCGTAATTTACAGAATCATTAAGAACATGAACATTACTAAAGCCATTAAACTTGGCGAAGACTGATATTGGTGAATGATATGGATTATATAATTAAAACGGATGATGTTCACAAAAGTTTCCCTCTCGGAAACCATGAAATGCTTGAGGTTTTAAAAGGCGTAAATATTGAGGTTCCCAAGGCCAGCCTGACCATTTTGAAAGGCCGTTCCGGTTCGGGTAAGACCACACTTTTAAACATCTTAAGCATGCTTGACGATCCGACGAGCGGAAAAGTATTCGTAGACGACAGGGAAGTCGGAAGCATGAATACCAGACAGAGAGAAGCGATGAGAAGATACAATGTCGGATTCGTTTTTCAGTCGGTAGCTTTAGTCCCCATTATGAGTGCTTACGAAAACGTGGACTTTGCATTAAAACTTGCGGATTATAAGGGCGACAGGGATGCGCGTATCAAAGAAGTTTTATCGGTCGTAGGACTTGATAAACGTATGAGCCACATGCCTTCCCAGATGTCCGGCGGTGAACAGCAGAGAGTTGCGATCGCAAGAGCGGTTGCACATAAACCCAAGATCATATTTGCCGATGAGCCTACCGGTGCTCTGGATACGACGACCGGTCTCGGCATCATTAAACTTTTCAAGGAACTTATCGAAAAAGAAGGCATCACGATAGTTATGACCACGCACGACCCGAACCTTATGGTATTCGGTGACGCTGTATACGAAATGGAAGACGGAGAATTAAGATATGTGCCCGCAGAACAATGAAGCAGAAGTGATAAATGAAAACCAGGTTGCGGTTGAAGGTACCGAGATCGTTTACGAGCAGGATGACAACATCCTTGTCTGTGACGGACTTGTAAAGATCTATAAGACCGACGATGTGGAAGTTCTTGCTCTCCAGGGTCTTGAGCTTGAGATTAAAAGAGGAGAACTCGTTGCCATCATCGGAAAGAGCGGCAGTGGTAAATCCACGCTGCTTAATATGATCGGAGGACTCGAACAGCCCACAGCCGGCAAACTTTATTTTGACGGAAGCGACCTTTATGCAATGCCCGAAAAAGGACTTGTCGAATACAGAAGAAAGTCCGTAGGTTTCGTATGGCAGAACAGCGGGCAGAACCTCTTCCCGTATTTTACGGCTCTTCAGAATGTCGAAGCTCCGCTTTATTTTGACAAGATGAGCCAGAAGGAAAGAAGAGAAAAGGCGATGGGCCTCTTAAAGATGATCGGTATCGATCATAAGGCAGACTCTTATCCCGCACAGATGTCAGGTGGTGAACAGCAGAGAGTTGCCATAGCCGTTGCGCTTGCACACGATCCTCAGATACTTCTTGCCGACGAACCTACCGGTGCCGTTGACTCGAAAACATCCAATATGATCCAGGATCTTTTCAGAAAGATCAACGAGGAGATCGGTATCACGATCATTATCGTTACACACGACTTAAGCCTTGCAAACAAGGTTTCACGTGTTATCATGATATCAGACGGAAAGATCAGTACAGAGAAGATCATGAAGGAAAAATACCGTCAGCAGCTTGACAATATGACTACTGAAAGTCTTGCTGAAGTAGAATCCCACGAAGAGTATTCGATCCTCGATAAAGCCAGAAGAGTTCAGATCTCGCAGGATGCACTCGATATGGCGGGAATCGATTCCAATAAAGTCAAAGTCGAGGTTAAGGACGGAAAGATCATTATTTCGAAGTAATTGTCTGTATATAAATGAGGAATAAAGGATGAAACAAAACGCGGATACATCGGAATTCGGAAAACCGCACGAACTGAGTGAGGCGAGCTTAAAGGATATCGATAAAGAGTACTTTAAGGGTGCGATAGTCCCGCATCTTGTTACGACCGTGATCACAGGGATCATAGGTTATGGCGGGATCGGTATTTCGATTTACAACTTATATGAATGGACGGTGATTCCCATAGTGCTCTGCTGTACGGTGGCTTCTTACGGCTTTTACCGTTTGATAATGGCTTTGATATATTTTCCAAAGATAAAAAAACGGGAGTTCTTATGGTACGCCGGAAATATCACCGGAAGAAAGGCAGACAGCCTGATAGAATGGGGCAAAAAACGATATATGTTTTACGAAATAGATGATAAATATCTTTGTACCACCTTAACCAGTCCTGTTTTTTATAAGAAAGGAACAGCGGTTTATCTTTTATATTTCCCCGGACCTTTGTTTTTCAGATATCTCGACGGGGCAGTGGTTAAGATAAAACCCTGATCTAAGGATATAAACGCACAAAAAAATCGGCTCGCAAAAGCCGATTTTTTATTGTTAAATTTTTTGTTAAATATGAAATCTTTTCTTAAACTCCGACAATACGGTTCGTCCTTTGAATATTACCAGACCCGCGAATGCTATCGTGTTGATCACAAGGCATATCGACCATGCAAGAGGCGGCTTTCCGTTATGGAAGATAAGAAGTGCGACCCAGGGAACGATGCCGACCAGGATATTTAAGAACATAAATATGAGCGAGTGCTCCGTAAAGTGTTTGTCGATCATTGAAAGCACGAAGTTTGCCACCATATTTGCACTGCAGAGTATCGGGATTATATATCCCGAAGTTATGCCAAGATACGGGATATTCCATTTATCCCATGCAAGATACATGAAAGATTCGGTAAACTGGCACAGGATCGATATCGCGATCATGGAAAAGAACATTGCTTTTAAGAGGTTGTAATGTTTTCTTAATATAAATTCCGTGATCCATCCGGAAACCAAAAGCCATGCAAGAACAAGCGGGCTCCAGGAAGGATGTTCGGCTTCTATGAAAAGGTAATCAAGTGCGAGATTGATGATGATGGCGGCGATGACCCCGAAGAGTATGAATCTGAAGACCAGATGACGTGTCTTGGTCTTGATCTCGATCTTGGGGCAGTAATCCGCTTCACCTTCGCCCGTCAGAAGATTCTGACAGAGAGGGCATTTCTCGAGATTTCCTCCGATATTTATTTTGCAGTGAGGACAAAATTTCATTTGCTGCAATCCTTTATATTAGTCTGTGACTTCCGTCGAATATAATGTGATGTCTATGCCTTCGTCTGCCAGACCCTTGATAAAGTCTCTTAAGACTCTGGTATTCTTATACGCGCTGCTTATACCGAGTACGAATTTGTCGTTAAAAGTCGAGCAAACGACAAACATTGAACTTGTTGAACAGAGCGCATTGTATGAATCGATGTAATCCGCGAGTTCCTCGGGGACTTTTAATATTCCGAGGTTTGAAACAACGGCCGTAACTTTCTTGTTAACGCTTCTTGTGACCATGTTTACGACAGGATTTTTTATTAAAAGCGGAACCATTCTGATCAAAAAGAAATGCTCGAGCTTTTCGTAATCATACATTCTGTCTTCGACGGCTTCGGGTGTAAGTTCATTCTTAAGATCGGCCTGGAACTGCGTTGCCACACTTTCGAATGTGTCTGTATTTTTGAACATATGACTTACTGTTACCGAGTTAAAGAAATTCCTTGAAGTGTTCGAAGGATAATAGTTTCGAAGATTGACAGGCATACTGATCGTGACGGGCTGGATCCTCTTTAAAACAGGCATATCCTTATATATGCTCATCATAAGTTTTGAGGCTATGTAGGAAGTCAGGGAAACATTGTTTTCCTTGGCTTTTTTGAGTACGTCTTTGACGTTCATATGGACTTCCATAAACTGGATCTGATTGTATGGAAGTTTAATGCCTCTTATATGGTATGCGTTTCTCTGCTTTTTCTTCTTTGTGGGTCTCTTTTTCTTTGAATAATAATGCGCAAAGCTGTTTTCCGAAAGGTCGGCTTCGGACGCACCGCTTGTCATTGTAAGATGCGGGATCTTATCGGGATATTTTAATCTGAGATAATGATAAACGATCAGATTTAAGAATTCGATGGCACCGTTTCCGTCAGCTATCGCATGGAAGAAATCGAGATTGATCCTCTTGTTGAAATAGGTCACGCGGTAATGAAGTTTTCCGAATGTTTTTGAATCGATGAGCATGGGGCAGGGACGTTCGCATTCTTTTGTGACAACGGGAACGTCGTCGATCTGTTCCATGTAATGCCAAAAAAAACCGCGCAAAATAGTCACCTGGTATTGCGGGCGTTCCTTAGCTGCGATCTTTACCGCTTCGCTTAATATATTCTCTTCAATGTCTTCTTTCAAAGTACAGGTCATACGAAAAGATCTGGTATCGCGCTCGTTAGCACTTGCCAGGAAAACTTTTGCGACATTATCAACTCTGTACCATGTATCGTGAGCCATTTGTCAGATGTTTCCTTTAATATAATTCGTCTATAAATTTACTGATCGAGTCCATGGCTCTTAATGCTTTTTTGAAAGGCATCATCTGGAAAACATGCCATGCGTCTTCATACTCTTCGAGAGTAACGGTAACGCTGTCTCTGATCAGTTTTTCGTAAAGATTGTATGAATCGGATTTTAAGATCTCGTTCGAACCCACCTGGATAAGGAAGGGAGGGAACTCCTCAAATTCAGCAAAAACAGGGCTGTATTTGGGATCGGCATAATTGAAATCCGAATCTTCTATTTTGAAATCCTTTATCTCTTCGTCGTTGAATTTGTCGTTAAGTCCGACGAATGAATATCTTGCGGTCTGAATGTATTCTTTTGTGAGAATGGGATCGACATCCTTGCAGGTCTTGTAGCTGTCGCCTGTCATCGTCATGTCTGTCCAGGGACTCATAAGAACGATCCCTTTGGGGAGCATTCTTCCCTGTGATTTAAGTTTGAGCGCAAGTTCGAGAGCAAGGTTTCCGCCTGCGGAATCGCCGACGAGAACGATCTCCCTTGCACCGTATCCCATATGCATAAGATAATTCCACATGGTAAGTGCATCATCAAGCGCTGCGGGGTAGGGATTTTCGGGCGCCAAGCGGTATTCAAAAGACATAACGGCCATACAGGTATTTAACGAAAGCTTTGAAGCGATGATACGGGCATATTTGATGCTGCCGCAGGTATAACCGCCGCCGTGGCAGTAAAGGATGATATGTCTCTTATCGTGTTTGTGATTGGGACGGACCCACTCGCAGGGGATTCCCTTTATGTTAAGAGATTCCGTTTCGATGCTTATCGACGGTGTATTGAGTTTGGCGAAAAGATCCTGGCCTGCACGCTGCTTTTTTATATCGTCAAGAAAGATGGAATCACCTGATGACGATACAGAATGAATAGACTTGACCGCCTTCATTAAAGGCGTCATCTGGTTGTCGTTATTGTCCGCACCGGCAAGTTTGATCAGTCTGCTCATAAAAACCTCTTCTGCTTAAATGAAAGTACATTCTCTCATCAAAAAAATAATCCAATTTATTATATCACTTAATGAATCAAATGTATCAATTTATTTTGCTATATTGGTAAGCATCAGTTCGACCACTCCGTCGAGCATTTCGATGCCGTGTTCAAGCGTATCCACGGGATCGTCGCTGCTTTTCCCTCTGATCCATTCAACAGTTGTTTCGGCAAATATCTTGGAGAAAAAGTATGCTAGTCTTTTCTTTTCCTTTTCACTCACCTTTTTGCCTGTGGGAGCCACCTTTGTTTCGTAAAGATTGCAAATATTCTGGTATGCCATCTTTGAAACAACGTCCACGATATAATCGCCGAAAGCGTCACGCCCCATGGAATTAAAAAGGTTTCTTATAAATACTTCGTTCTTTCTGGCATAAGCGCCGACGATACGAAGGTTTGATTTCCAGGATTCGGGTGAAGTAAATTCCATATTTACAAAAAGCTTCTGTGCCTTGACGTAGATGATCTCTTCTTTTAAGGCATACAGGTCCTGATAGTAGTAATAAAAGGTATTTCTGTTGATCCCGCAATTGTCCGAAACCTGCTTGATTGTGATCTTGTCCATCGGAATACTTTGGGCAAGTTCGACAAAGCTGTCCATAATGGCTTTTTTGGTAAATTGTGACATTTTTCCGCCTTTCCTGATCTGTCCGAGATCCCCTTAACCGTTTATTGGTAACGGATTGCCGTATTTTTTGCAAAATTAACAAAAGTTAACATTAAGTTAATATTTCATTTAGGCATTCGGGGGTCATTTGTCTGAATTTCATACATATAATACCAAATGTTTATTGAAAAGGGAATGTGTTTGCGAAAAAATATTTTCGGTTAGTGGGAGTAGTATGTCTTATGAAGGTTTTACTTTTAAACGGAAGCATGAGAGGAAATCAGAGTTCATCTCTCAAGGTATCCGAAGCATTTGTAAAAGGATTGGTCGAGGAAAACGGACCCGATAACACAGAGGTCGTAAAGATCAACTTAAGAGAAAAGAATATCGAGCATTGTTACGGATGCTTCTGCTGCTGGAAAAACACCAAGGGAGAATGCATCATCAGAGACGATATGGACGAGATTAGAAAGCTTGTTCTCGAATCTGACATCATAATAGAAAGCTTTCCCCTTTATTTCTTCGGAATGCCTTCCAAGATGAAAGCCTTTATGGACAGAATGATCAATTTTGTGTCGGAATACAGAGCCGTTAACGGAGACGAGGCTACAGGAAGATTCTTACATGAAATGAGATATCCCGAACTGATGAAGAAAAAGCTGATCCTTGTATCCGCGTGCGGATACGAAGAGACGGTCGACTGCTACGACGCCGTCATCGATCAGTTTGACAAGATCTGCGGCCACGATAATTACACGAGGATATTTGTTCCGCAGGGAGGAATGCTTGCCGAAAAGACTTTTGAAAACAAGATCGCAAGATACATGGTCAAGTTTGAGGAAGCCGGAAAGGAATTCGCAAAGAACGGAAAACTTACAAAAGAAACGGAAGAGAAATTGAGCATTCCCATGCTCGGACACAACACTTTCGCCCAGGCGATCAACTTAAACTGGGACGAACCGGGTGTCGGTCCTTACGGAAAGGTAGTTAAATAATGTGGGCTAAAATTGTAGATGCAGTACAGACGGTGGTAGTCGGATTCTTATACATTACGGTTATCCCTTCGTTACATATAATCTATCCGAGAAAAGTCATCTGGGAAGATAAGAAAGCTTCAAAAGAAGTTCTTAAAAAAGCATGTGTTATCTATTCAAATCACACAGGTTATTCGGACGGACTTTTCGTATTCGGACTTTTTGCAAAATATCATCCTTATACATTTATAGGTAAGGACTGGTACGAAAAGAAAAAACTCAACTGGCTGTTCAGACATTTAAGATATATCCCCATCGACAGAACACAGATGGATACATCGTGGCTTCTTAAGGGAAAGAAAGTTACGGACGAAGGAAACAGCATTTATTTCTTCCCCGAAGGACATACGAGCAAGGACGGTCTGATGCTTGAATTCCAGCCGGGATTCTTAATGCTTGCAAAACAGTGTAACGTACCCCTTGTTCCCATATGTCTCGACAGAAAGATCGAACCTTTTAAGTTCAACAAAGTTATCGTGGGAAAACCTCAGTACATTGATTTTAACGAAGAGGGAAGACCTTCGGTAGTACTAAAAAAGTATGCGGCAAAGTGCAAGGAAAGCGTTATCGATCTTAAAGACAGATTCGGCGATCCGAAATTCGTTACCGATGATGTCGTTAAGTACAGAGAAAGCAAAGCACAAAACTAAGAGCGGTTTTTAAAAAACGTTGCGCAGGCAGCGGTTTTAAAAATAGATATTTTTATTTCAGCAGTAAAAAGGAGAGTAAAAAATGAACGAGAAAGAACTCGCAATTGCAGCAAGAATCAAAGAGATGTTGTCAGAGAATTTAAGAATTCCCGCAGAAGAGCTTGATTATGATATCCCTCTTTTCGGAGACGGAATCGGTCTTGATTCTGTTGATTCACTTGAGATCATCGCATGCATCGACAGTGAGTACGGTGTAGCAATGACAGGTGTTGCAAAAGAGAATTTCTACAACATTACAAGCCTTACAAAGTACGTGGTCGAGAACATGTAATCATTATTCGCGGAAGCCTCGCGCTTCCGCGAACCTTAAGGTTTAATTACGTATGAAGGACCGGAAGGTAATTAAATAAATTATCAAATCAGGAGATTCAAAAAATGAGCAATAACATAAATGCCAGATGCGTTGTCACAGGCTTGGGAATGATCAACGCCATCGGAAAAAATGTTGATGAATGCTGGGAGAATGCATTAAAGGGTACTCCCGGAATAGATAAGGTAAGAAGTGTAAATTCCGACGCATGTTACGCACACCTCGGAGCAGAGGTAAAAGATTCGGATATCGAAATGAACGATAAGGTAGACAGAGTATCGATGCTTTGTCTTCAGGCTTCAAAGGAAGCTTTAAAAGATGCAGGTATCACAGATGCAAATGTTGATGCAGACCGCATGGGCGTAATCATGGGAAGCTGTGTCGGCGGTGTCGTAAGTATCGAGAACTACATCGAAAAAGGTGAGAAAACTGAAGATATCAATAAGATGTCTATCGCATCCATCGCTAACCATGTTGCAAACATGGCAGGCGCAAAGGGTGTCGTTACAAATATAGGCAATGCATGTGCCGCAAGTACAATGTCGGTAGCATATGCATGCGAACTTATCAGAGCAGGTGTAGGCGATGTATTTATCGCAGGCGGCGCGGATGCTTTTGCAAGCGTTCCTTTCGCAGGATTTACCGCACTTCATGCACTTTCGGAAAATGCATGTTCACCTTTTAACAAATCAAACGGTATCACACTCGGTGAAGGTGCAGGTGCCATCATCGTTGAATCTTACGAGCACGCCCTTAAGCGTGGAGCACATATCTACTGTGATGTTTTATCCGCAGGTATCAGCTCCGATGCTCATCACATCACGGCTCCCCGTCCCGACGGTATCGGTCAGATGTATGCGATAAGAAGAGCACTTGATAAGTCAGGCGTAGACAGGAAAGATCTTGATTACATCAATGCACACGGAACAGGAACAGCAAAGAACGATGAAGCAGAGTTCCTTTCGATCCATACCATCTTTGATGACAACAACGATCATTTGAGCGTATCTTCCACAAAGGCAATGGTTGGCCACTGCCTCGGTGCTGCAGGTGCGATCGAAGCGGTTTATGCGATCAAAGCTCTTACAGACAACAAGGTTCCTCCCACAATAGGTTACACTGCGGAAGACCTTGAAGCATTAAAGGAAAAAGCCGGAAAGATCGACTTCATGCCCAACGACATGAAAGAAAAAGAAATGAATTACGTAATGAGCAATTCATTCGCATTCGGCGGAAGCAACGCAAGTATCATCTTTGCAAAGAATGAAGGAAAGATGAGCGAGAGCGAAACTGACGAAGACATCTACATCACAGGCCTTGGTATCGTAACACCCGTAGGCAACGGTGTGGAAAATTATATTGAGAAAGTTAAGAACTCAGAGAAGATCTCTTCCAACAATCTTGTTTCCGAACTCGGAAAGGAAGATTTCGACAAGTTCGATATCAAGCTTGCGTTCTACCGTAAGCTCGACAAGCTTTCCACAATGCAGGTTGTATCCGGAATCGAAGCCATCAACAATTCAGGCTTTACATTCAATGATGACAATGCCGAAGACTTCGGTATGATCATCGGTACAGGCGACGGCCCCATCACAACCGTTTACGAATTCCAGGATCATATTTCAAAAGAAGGCACACAGAACGGTTCTGCATTTAACTTCCCCAACACGGTTTACAATGCAGCCGGCGGATATCTCTCTATCAAGACAGGTATGAGAGGATACAATGTTACGATCACAAACGGCAACCAGTCAGGTCTTGCATCCATCTGCTACGCAGCAAACGAGATCAAGCAGAACAGAACGGTTGCAATGCTCGCATCGGGAACCGATGAAAACAGCGACGTAATGAACAAGCTTTATACACAGCTCGGCCTTGTAGGCACTTCAAAGAGTGATCTTTATGCAGACGGAAACGGAATGAACTTATCCGACGGTTCCGTTACTCTTGCGCTTGAAAAAGCATCACAGGCAGACAGCCACAACGCTAAGAAATATGCAAAGATCGCAGGATACGCCATGACACACGAAGGTGTTGAATACGGTACAGTAGAAGGTTCTGACGCAGGTCTTTTAAAGGCTGTTGAAGAAGCTTGCAAGGATGCGGGGATCACTGCAGACAAGATCGATGCTGTATTCGGATTCGGTAACGGTATCAAAGAAGTCGATTTGATCGAAAAGAACGTTTACGCAAAAGTATTCGGTAAAGAAATGCCCGTCATAAACGTTAAGGATTATGTCGGTGAAGCAAGAGCGGCAGCAGCTGCACTTTCCGCAGCTCACGCAGCACTCACACTCTCCGGCGAACTCGGCGATACACAGGATGCATACTTTATCAACGGAAACAATGTAAGAAAAGATAAAGTTAACACAAAGAACTTTGAATATGTAATTGCTACATCATATTCTGTTGGTGGCTCATATTCAGCAGTAGTGCTTAAGAAAGCGAATTAATAGCCTTCACCTTGAGGGGAAGCCTAAACTCAGAAAGGGGAACAGAATGGATTTAAACGAAAAGAAAATAGCACTCGTTACGGGCGCAAGCCGCGGTATCGGAAGAGCATGTGCGATAGCGCTCGGTAAAAAAGGATACACGGTTATCATCAATTACAATTCGAATGAAGATGCAGCAAACGAAGTAAAGGGCATAATCGAGGCAGCAGGCGGCGAAGCAGATATCTATAAAGCAAATGTTGCAAATCTTGATGAAGTAAAACCCATGTTTCGCGATATCGCAAAGAAGTACGGCAAGATCGACGTGCTCGTAAACAATGCAGGTATCGTTAAAGACGAATATGTACTTATGATGACACCCGATACGATCGACAAATGTCTCGATCTTAACATTAAGGGATATATGTACTGCTCACAGCAGGCAGCACTTAAGATGTTCTCAAAGAAGAAGGGCTGCATCATCAACGTTTCGAGCGTAAGCTCCAAACTCGCTGTAGCGGGACAGAGCGTATATTCGGCTACAAAGGGTGCGGTTAACTCCATGACCGCAACAATGGCAAAAGAACTCGCTCCTTACGGGATCAGAGTAAATGCCGTAGCTCCCGGATTTATCGGAACAGACATGGTTGACAAGCTTCCCGAAGACAAGAAGAAAGAATATCTTGATACGATTCCTTTCGGAAGATTCGGTACACCCGAAGAAGTCGGCGAAGTCGTTGCAATGCTTGCAAGCGATGAAGCAGCTTATATCACAGGCCAGGTGCTTGTTATCGACGGAGGCTTAAGCCTTTAATAAAAATGTTTTAAAGAAAAACGGAGGTTGACCTTTAGATGATGAATATCAACGAAGTTCAAAAAAGAATCAAACAGCGTCCTCCTTTTCAGATGATCGAAAAGGTATTGGAGATTAGAGGCGGCGAGTACGCAAAGGGAATCAAAAACGTTTCCATTAACGAGCCCTACTTTATGGGTCATTTTCCCGATGCGCCCATTATGCCCGGCGTATTGATCGTGGAAGCATGCGCACAGCTTTGCTCGGTAACGATCGAGAGCGACGGAACGGATGAGGGAAAGATCTACGTTCTTTTAAAATGCGACGAATTCAAGTTCGTAAAGCCCGTTCTTCCCGGTGACACATTAACGATCGAAGTTACCAAAGACGGCGGCGGTGCGGGACTTGTAAAGTTTGACTGTAAGGCTTTTGTTGACGGTGAGATTCGCGCTAAAGGCAAACTTGCTTTCTGTGCGGTTGATAAAGCAAATATCTACGGATAAAAAAGACATAAATAAAGGAGAACAAAAATTATGGGCAAGCGTGTATTTATGTTTCCGGGACAGGGATCCCAGTACATCGGAATGGGCAAAGAATTCTATGACAATTTCGAATGTGCAAAAAAGGTTTTTGACAAAGCTTCAGAGATCACGGGACTCGATGTTGCCGGTATGTGTTTCGAAGAAAACGACAAGATCAACATTACCGAGTATACACAGATCTGTATGCTCGCCACAGAGGCAGCTTTATTTGCGGTATTAAAAGAAAAAGGGATCACATACGATCTGACCGCAGGATTATCCTTGGGCGAATACGGTGCTTTGATCGCATCAGGTGCAATGAGCATGGAAGATGCGTTCGCAGTCGTTCGTAAAAGAGGGATCTACATGCAGAATGCGGTTCCCGAAGGCGGCGGAATGAGCGCTGTTATCGGTCTTGACGCAAACGTTATCGAAGATGCGTGCAAAGAAGTAATGGATAATAAGGATATGTACGATAAAGGGGACAGCAGTCTTCCTTTCACTGTATCCGTGGCAAACTACAATAACCCCAAGCAGTCGGTTATCACAGGAAGAAAAGATGCGGTACTTGCGGCAGGAAAGATCTGCGAGGAGAAAGGCGCACTCAAAGTTGTTGAACTTAACGTAAGCGGTCCTTTCCATTCATCGCTTCTCGAAGGAGCAGGCGAACAGCTCGCAGAGGCACTTGAGAGTGTGGAACTTAACGACATCGAAGTTCCTTACATCGCAAACGTGACCGCTGAATACGTAAAAGACAAGAACGACGTAAAGGAACTTTTAAAGAAACAGGTTTCGTCATCCGTAAGATGGCAGCAGTCGCTTGAATTAATGATAAAAGACGGTGTGGATGAATTTATCGAGATCGGACCCGGACATACACTTACCGGATTCGTAAAGAAGATCGACAGAGGTTTAAAGACCGTTAACATCGATACACTCGAAGATTTAAATAAGTTCATCGGATAATATTTTTTTCAAAAAGGAGTTTGGCTATGGGATTGTTTAACTTTAATAAGAATGCTCCAAAAAAGAGTTCTGATATTACTATTTCACCGGAATCGATAATATGTCCGGTATGTAAAAAGGAAATATTCAAAGAAGAAGCCAAGCGAATGAAATACATCTGCCCAGAATGTAATTATTACTTCAGGGTAAGAGCGAACAACAGAATTCGTATGGTTGTCGACGAAGGCTCTTTTGAAGCATGGTTTGACGATATTCGTACCGAGAATCCTCTCAATTTCCCCGACTATGAAGGAAAGATCGAGGATACAATGGAAAAGACCAAACTTTCCGAAGGCGTAACAGTCGGAAGTGCACTTCTTCGCGGAGAAAAGATCGTTATCGGCGTCATCGATTCCAGATTCCTCATGGGAAGTATGGGACATGTAGTCGGCGAAAGGATCACGAGTGCGGTAGAGCGTGCTACTGAAGAGAGATTACCCGTTATTCTCTTTTGCTGTTCCGGCGGTGCCAGAATGCAGGAAGGTATCGTTTCACTTATGCAGATGGCAAAGACTTCGGCTGCACTTAAGAAACATTCGGATGCGGGACTTTTATATGTATCCGTTCTTACAGACCCCACAACGGGTGGTGTGACCGCATCGTTTGCGATGCTCGGAGATATCATCCTTGCAGAGCCCAAAGCACTTATAGGATTTGCGGGCCCGAGAGTTATCGAGCAGACCATCGGCGAAAAACTTCCCGAAGGATTCCAGCGTTCGGAATTCCAGCTTGAGCACGGCTTTGTCGATGCGATAGTTGAAAGAAACAATCTTCGAGATACACTTGCAAAGATCGTTAAGATGCATATCGAAAAAGAGGGTTATGCAAACTTCGATCCTCAGTTTGACAATGTAAGATATGATGCAACGGAACTTATGAAGGAGAGAGCCGCAAAGAGCAAACCTTTAGGCGTATGGGACAAGGTTTGTGCCGCAAGACAGCTCTTCAGACTTCAGGCGGAAGATTATATCAATACCATATTTGATGATTTTACCGAACTTCACGGCGACAGATATTTCAGAGACGACCCCGCTATCATGGGCGGTATCGGATACCTTGACGGTCAGCCCGTTACAGTCATCGGTGTAAATAAAGGAAAGAGCCTTGAAGACTGCAAGAAGCACAATTACGGCATGCCTTCACCCGAAGGATACAGAAAAGCTCTTCGTCTTATGAAACAGGCTGAAAAGTTCCACAGACCCGTGATCACATTCGTAAATACTTCCGGTGCTTATCCCGGACTTAAAGCCGAGGAAAACGGACAGGGTGAAGCGATCGCAAGAAATCTCTTTGAGATGGCAGGATTAAAGACACCGATCCTTACGATCATGATCGGTGAAGGCGGAAGCGGCGGAGCACTTGCTCTTGCTGTCGGAAACGAAGTATGGATGGAAGAGAATGCCACATACTCGATCCTCTCACCCGAAGGCTTTGCATCGATCCTCTGGAAAGATTCAAGCCGTTCGACGGAAGCTGCAGAAGTTATGAGGATAACAGCTCACGATATGAAGGAATTAAAAGTTGTCGAAGAGATCATTCCCGAATACGGAATGGCCGATGAGGCTGCACTTACATCCATCGCTTCATATATGAAGGGCCATATGAAAGAGTTCCTCAAGAAAATGAATACAAAGAGCATCGATGAAATCGTTGAAGAGAGGTATTCACGATTCAGAAAATTCTGATATAATACAAAGTGTCTGGCGTCTGACAGGCACTTTGATTTTTTATAGAGGGGAATAAAAATATGAAAAGGAATTGGGTAAGAATACTTTCATCACTTCTTTGCGTGGGGTTGTTAGTCGGATGTACTTTAAATAATAATCTTTCCATGGATACACCTCTTAATGAGATTTTCGTGGATCAGCAGCCGGACCCCATAAAAGACAACAATAACGAGCATGCGAATATTACCGATACGGATAAACCTGACACTAACAATGAAGACGGTTCCGAACCGGGTACTGAAATCTTGGCAAGCTCGGATTTAAACGAGTTTGATACTGTTGCACCGGACAATACCGTTTTCCCTGAGCATTTTTATACATGGGACGAGACACACGAAGATTTTCCTTCGATGGATGTTCATGTTTCGGGTGCGGACAAAAACGATGAAGTTATATGGGAAAGAGTTTTTCCGGATATTAATATAGGTCAGTATGATATGTATACGGACATGTTCTTTATTGATGACTATTACACCATAGTGGTAGACGGAACGCTCTATGCGATCAACTGCTATACCGGTATGACGGAATGGAGCGTTGATCGTGTCGGATACAGCTGTTCATATACATATAAAGACAATAATTTATATATCACGGGAGTCGAAGGTCCTGCGCTTGTTGTAATCGATTCCTCAGGCAATGAGGTTTACAGATACGACAGCTTTACCAATGCGAACGATCTCGGCGATTATTACTGGGCTTGCGATCTTTTCTTTGAAGACGGAAAACTTTATAAAAAATATGACAGTACGAATTTCTGTCTTTTGATCAATCCGAGAACCGGTGAGGCAATCCCCGAAGAATTTGCGGAAGGTTCCGAAGAAAAGTTTGAAAAACTTTTAAGAGAGTGGGAATTCGGAAATTATCAGGGAAGAACCGATCTTGAAAGCACTTTTGCGGCAGATATTACCGGTGAATGTGAGTTGGAGATTCATGACGGATACTATGTAACATTCCATTTCGAGGACAAGGATATCAAGCTTGACGCGGACTATGTCAAGGGATATTTCAGACCTAAGGATCTGTATGACGGAGTCAGAGACGATTTCTACGGTGAATGGATTCTTGAATGCGAGGTTGATCCCTGCAACTACTTTGCAATGCAGATGACAGAGCCCGATACTCTGGAAATGATGTGGTTTGTGACCGACGGATCATCACCTCTTGAATTCTATAAATTTGAATTCATGGATGCAGAACTTTTGCAGTATTACAAGGACAAACTCGAATTAAACAGTCAGAACAAATAGAAAAAGCGGAAACGCTAAAAGAAAGGAATAAAAAAATGGCAGAAAAACCCATAGTAACAATCACAATGGAAAACGGAGACGTGATCAAGGCTGAACTTTATCCCGAGATCGCGCCCCAGTCCGTAAACAACTTTATCTCACTTATCAAAAAAGGATTTTATGACGGACTTATCTTTCATCGTGTAATCAACGGATTTATGATCCAGGGAGGATGTCCCGACGGAACAGGAATGGGCGGCCCCGGATACAGCATCAAGGGCGAATTCGCAGCCAACGGATTTGAGAACAACTTAAAGCACACTGAAGGTGTTCTTTCCATGGCAAGAGCAATGGATCCCAACTCAGGCGGAAGCCAGTTCTTCATCATGCATAAGACTTCTCCTCATCTTGACGGATCTTATGCAGCATTCGGAAAGGTTATCGAAGGCCTTGAATATGTAAACCGCATTGCAGAGTGCGATACAAACCCCTTTAACGACAAGCCCATCACACCTCAGGTGATGAAAACCGTTACGGTTGATACATTCGGAGTTGATTATCCCGAACCCGAAAAGCTTTAATTTTTGAAATTAATACAAAAATGAGGGATTTGAAGGGCTGAAAAAGGACAAAACTTATGTTTACCGGTTTTGTTCACAATTTGTTCATATTTTAATAACAAATTGTTAATGACTTAATCATTGTTTGTTAATTTGCATCTCATATAATGAATATCGTAGAAAGCAGATAATCATGCAGAGATTACACTAAATAATACTTATGTCACAGTTTTTCAGATCTAATGCCCGAATACGAAAGTGTTCGGGCATCCTCCTTTTTAAGGGACATATTGGGACGGGGAAAAAAGAAACTATGGACAACAGTGTTAGAAAAAAGAGAAGAAAAGTCTTTATAATATTAGCGATAATTGTTTTTGTATTATTGGCGGGATTATTGCTTTTTGGGATTTTCCATAACCGTTCTTCAAAAAAGACTTAAATGAACTGCCGGGCCAAACTATTTATATATTGGATAAGAAAGATCTTGTCAAGGGAGATGACGGGACATATTATTCTTTAGCTCGTGTGATTATGACTTCCGTACCGGATGACAAGCAATCCGACAGCCCATATCCTCCCGCATATGAAGGTTCCGTTCAATATGTAATACTAAAAAAATACGGTGCATTTCCCAGTGTATTGATTTACTCCAGTGGTTTTCCTGAAACCGGCCCGCAAAATCCTTACAGAGTATCTGAAAAGCTACAGGTTATGGATTTGTCAGATATCATTACCGAAGATAATATGGAAAATAACAGCGTGATGTTGGCAGGTTTGGATGGATTGTCATTCAGTGTTATTGATATGGATAATGATATAATAATGTCAGCGCAGGAATATCAAGACAAACGGGATGCCAATATATTTGGCGGAATTGCTTTGATTTTACTTCTCTATGTAGTTCTTCCCGTTGTCGTGATTATAGCTCTAATAATCCTTGTAATAAAAGTCGCAGTAAATATTTTTCAAAGAGATTAAATTTTTAAATACCACCGGAAACGGTGGTATTTGTTTTATAAGGTTTTTGGTATAATAAGGAAAAAATGGATTATCATTTCAATTGAAGAGAAAGATTAAGAATTCATAAATGTATTGACAAAGGTGCGATTATGAGCAAAAAGAAAGTTGAGCATGTTGTCTTTGATGGTATGCGAAAGATAAAAAAGAAAATCAATGTCAGCAAATACAACACGAAAACTCATTCTGAAAAAAGAAAAGAGAAAGAATAAAAATGCGAAAAAAATTGTTGATTACGATTGGCATCATATTATTATTTTTATTATTGGTATCCGGGATTTGCACACCGTTTGTTCAATCTGTTTTCTCTTTCATACCAATGACTGTCGGATTGATTACAGGGATGGTGATGATTGTTTCTTCAGTGATGAAGTACAATAAATAATGACGCCGGGAACTAAATTTTTTGCACTTCCCACTGCACCGGGCTTCCGGCTTTTGATATAATGAAAAATATTATGGGCGACAAACTTGAATATGTTCATTCCGGAGAAGAAATATCGTTATGTGAGATTTAACTGCGCTCCGGTATAAAAAAATTTGCATGACTCAGCTTTTTGGAGATATTTATGAACTTGACGGATAAACTTGAAAAAAACAAAGATTTAACGGATTCGGAATTTGAGGAACTTATAGCTGCCGAAGATGAAGATACAAAAGAATATCTTGCTTTGCGTGCCAGAGCGGTCAGAGAGAGCATATATAAAAAAGAAGTATATTTAAGAGGGCTTATCGAATTTACGAATTATTGTAAAAACGACTGCCTTTATTGCGGAATAAGAAGAAGCAATAAAAATGCCGAGAGGTACCGCCTTACCGAAGAGCAGATATTAAGCTGCTGTGACAGCGGATACGGACTCGGATTCCGTACCTTTGTGCTTCAGGGCGGAGAGGATGCGTATTTCAGTGATGAAGTTTTGATCCCGCTTATTAAAGAGATAAAGAAACGCCATCCGGACTGTGCGCTCACTCTTTCCATAGGGGAGAGGGAAAAGGACAGTTACCAGAGACTCTTTGATGCAGGCGCCGACAGATATCTTTTAAGGCATGAGACAGCGGATAAGGATCACTACGAATCGCTTCACCCCGCGGGAATGTCCTTTGAACACAGAATGCAGTGCCTTAAGGATCTTAAAGATATCGGATACCAGGTCGGATGCGGCATGATGATCGGCTCACCGGGACAGGAGATTAAACATCTTGTAAAGGATTTAAGATTTCTTCAGGAATTTAAACCCGAGATGGTCGGGATAGGACCTTTTATACCTCATCATGACACGCCTTTTGCAGACAGAGAAACAGGCAGCGTGGATATCACTTTACGTCTTCTTTCCATAATAAGACTCATGCTTCCCGAAGTTCTGCTTCCGGCCACGACGGCACTCGGTACCGCAGACGGTCTCGGAAGGGAAAAAGGAATACTGGCGGGTGCCAATGTAGTGATGCCGAACCTTTCACCCACAGATGTCAGAGACAAGTATCTTTTATATGATAACAAGATCTGTACGGGCGATGAGGCGGCCGAATGCATAAGATGCATGACCTTAAGGGTACAGAAGGTCGGATACGAAGTGGTCCGGAGCCGTGGTGACCATAAGAATTTCGTTAAGAATTAAATCGTTGACCGAATATATAAAATAATATATGATACAGAAGAACAATTAATAAACGGAGGATTTAAAGATGGCAGAAATTACCAAAGATATGACTATCGGTGAGATTATCAGTTTAGATCCCAATGCAGCACCTGTTTTGATGAGTGCCGGAATGCATTGCCTCGGATGTCCCGCAGCTCAGGGCGAGACACTTGAAGAAGCAAGCATGGTTCACGGAATCGATGTAGACGCATTGGTTTTTGCTCTTAATCAGAAAGAACAATAGATTCATAATACCAAGTAAAAAGGACCGTTGTAAAACGGTCCTTTTTTGATATTAAAATCTAGGAGTCGGCAAATTTTGTTGTATGGCTAGCCGAGTCTTTGTACGGCATCATTTTTAGCGAGAAGTTTTGCATGTTCAGCTAAGTAGCTGTCGAAAAACTTGTCGTTGTTTAAATTGTTACCGTACTCGAGTAAGTTGATGCAATTCTGTCTGAAGTTTCCGTCCGCTTCTCCGTTTGTGAACATCTTAAGGTAATAAACCTTTCTTGATTCATCAAAGTAGAGAGAACTCAAGTGGTCGTATGTTGCGCTGATGGCTTTGCAGGCATCGATCACATCGCCGACCTTGTCGAACGAAAATACGATGTTATTGTCCGTTGCGAAATCATTGCTCTTGGGAGGTTCTGCGGGAAGAAGTCCTTCTTCTGCAGGGAAGAGAGCATTGATGAGGCTCTTAAAACTCTCCGAAAGATCGGAATTGTCTTCCTTTGCGGGATTCTTCATTTTCTCGTATACAGCGGGAGAAAAATGTGAATACGAAGGGTTAAGTTCTTCGGGCTCCTCAACCTTTGTAATAAACAATACGGCTGAAGTTCTCAAGGGAATAACATCTATCTTTAAAGGAACATTGTTTGCGTCAAAATCAAGGTTTTTGTACGCATAACGAATAACCTCCGCAAAGAGATTGCGTATCTCCGCAGAGTTGTAAGACATCTCGCGAAGATTAAGGTTGCGTTCCGCTAAATCCTTCTCGGTCAGTATGCACTTTATTTGATTGTCATTGATCTTATCGATTCTCATATTTGACCTCTCGTGCATTTAACTGCAGGTTTCTTTTTTCTTATTTTAACATATATCGGCCGAAAAATCAAAATTTATTATATGTTACAATTGTCTAAAATCAACAAAAGAATTAAATTATTCTTGTAAAAATGCACAATAATATGTATAATACAAATAAGGTGTAGGAAATCTCGTACGGAAGGGAGGCGAGATGTTTCATACATTTACTCCGCGTTTCAGACGGAGGTCTTTATAAGCGATGTGCGTTCGCACATTTTATTCCACCTAAGCTTTGTTATTTCAATTAAATACTCACGGTACGTTCTTGCACCCCAAATAAAATGTGGCGTTGTCTTTTTGGATTATTTCATCACGTTCCTTTTGGCCGATTTTACTTAATTTATCCCCTCGAGCCGGTAGATTCTGCCTAACGAATGCCAAATACGAAAAGATAATGACTACATTTTATTTTTTTGATATAATGGGCAATGGTATAAAAGGAGGACTTGAAATGAGACCTGAACCAGGCAGAAGGAATTCGCGTGATGATGTACGTCGCGGAAGTTCTGCAAATAACCGAAAAAGAAAAAATTCAAGAAATCCCCGAAGAAGGGTAAGACGCCCCAACGAAGTGGCTAAACGCAGAAGAAAAAGAAAGTTTAACGAGGCACTCGGAAAATTCATTCCGGTATTCGTAGCCGTCGTTTTGATAGTTGCACTTGTAGCAGGATTTTACGGCAACAAGCTTCTCGAAAGATACAGATATTCAGGCAAACACGCAGATCTAAATGAATATTTCGGAGTTTATTACGACTACCAGGTAGCAATGGTAATAAACAACGCAAAAGCTGAAGAAAAGGGAGTTTATTATAAAAACGCCTATTATATCTCGCACGATGACGTCAAGAAGTATTTTACAAATCAGTTCTATGTAAATATTGACGAACAGATGGCTCTTTACACCACACAGGATGAGATAATAAGAGCCGATCTTAATCAGCCTTCGGATTACTGCTATTACAAAGGCGGCGAAAAGAAGGAACTGACATGCGCGCCCGTTATCACCAATGACGGAAAGACATATTTTTCACTTGAATACATCAAACTCTTTGCTGACTTTAACGTTGAGATATTTGATGAGCCGAAGAGACTGGTCATTTATACCGAAGACAAGACTCTCGATACGGCCAAGATCATAAAAGAGACCGCAGTCAGATACAGAGGCGGCGTAAAGAGCGACATCCTCGAAGAAGTAAGCGAGAACGATACCGTTTACATCCTCGAAGAGATGGAGGACTGGGCTAAAGTTCAGACTACGGACGGCTTTATCGGATATGTTGAGATCAAGAAATACGAGAAGTCCGGTACGCAGCAGATAACCATTGAAAAATGTGAGATACCGCTTGAATATTCTTCGATCAAAACGGAAGGAAAGATCAACCTTGCATTCCATCAGCTCTTTGATGCGGGAGCAAGTGACTTTTCGGATGTTCCGACCGATGCGGGCATAAATATCGTGGCACCCACCGTTTTCAGAGTTACGGATAACGAAGGTTCCATTAAAAATACCGTTAACGCAAATTACGTTAATAACGCTCATAATGCGGGCGTGAAAGTCTGGGGTGTCTGGACCGATGTTGACGATGACGTGAACCTTTCGGGTGTTTTCCATACACTTGAAGCCAGACAGAACTTTATCAATACGATGATAACCCTTACACAGGAAAACAATCTCGACGGTATCAATATCGACTTTGAAAAGATACCTTCTGATTCCGGAAGTGACTGGGGAGAGTTTTTGAAAGAACTTTCCGTTGCCACACATAAAGCCGGCATCGTACTTTCGGTAGACGATTATGCACCCACTGCTTCAACCGTGCATTACAACAGAGGCATTCAGGGCAGTGTATGCGATTACGTCATCGTAATGGGATACGATGAGCACTGGGCTTCGGGCGGAGTAGCCGGAAGTGTTGCTTCGATCGGCTTTGTGGAAGACGGTATCGTCAATACGATAAACAGCGGCGTTCCCGCCGAAAAACTTATAAATGCGGTTCCTTTCTACACACGTGTATGGAAGACAAAGGACGGCTCCGTTACGGCAGATACGATGGGCATGGGCTCGAGTGCCGAATGGTGCACGAAGTATGACGTGCCTTTGAACTGGAGCGATGAGACCTGTCAGAATTACGGTGAAAAAGAAATGAACGGCACATTATACCAGGTATGGCTCGAGGATGCGAAATCCCTCGAAGCAAAGCTTTCCGTAATGGATGCCCACGAATGTGCCGGCGTTGCCGAATGGAAACTCGGACTTGAAAATGCCGAAGCCTGGGATGCAATACGTAACTATTTAGGGATCACTCAGTAATAATGATTACGAAAACCGTTCAGATAGATGAGAATAAAATAGACGAGTCTCTGATAAAAGAGGCGGGCAAGATAATAAAGCAGGGCGGACTCGTGGCTTTTCCCACGGAAACCGTATACGGGCTCGGGGGCGATGCCCTTAATCCCGAATCTTCAAAAAAGATCTATGCGGCAAAGGGAAGACCTTCGGACAACCCGCTTATCGTACATATCTACCGTCTTGAAGATCTCGACAGGATCGTTAAAAATGTGTCCGAGGATGCAAAGAAAGTGATGGATGCTTTCTGGCCAGGACCGCTTACGCTTATCTTTGAAAAGACCGATGTCGTGCCCAAAGAAACAACGGGCGGACTCGATACGGTAGCCGTAAGGTTTCCGATACATCCGACGGCGATGGCATTCATCGAGGCGGCAGGCGGGTTTGTTGCGGCACCGAGTGCCAATCTTTCGGGAAGACCGAGCCCCACTCTTGCCAAGTATGTATGCGAGGACTTAAACGGCAGGGTCGACATGATAATCGACGGCGGAAATATTCCGATCGGACTCGAATCCACGATCGTCGATATGACGAGCGAAGTTCCCATGATCCTTCGCCCCGGATTCGTTTCGAAAGAGATGCTCGAAGAAGTTCTGGGTGAAGTAAAAGTCGATCCCACAATACTCGATGCAAACAGTACCGAGAGGCCCAAAGCCCCCGGAATGAGATACAGACATTACGCTCCGAAAGCCGATATGGCGATAGTAAGGGGCGAAGATGAAAAGGTATCAGCAAGGATAAATGAGATGGCCAAAGAGCATAAGGAATGCACGGTCATCTGCGTGGACGAACACGTAAAAGATTATCCCGGTTTAAATATCAAAAACGTCGGCAGTGCGAAGGACTCAAACGAAATAGCGTCCAATCTTTACAAGATACTTCGCGAGTGCGACGATGAAGGCGTGGAATTTATTTTATCCGAAAGTTTCTCGGATAAGGGTATCGGCGCGGCGGTAATGAACAGACTTATCAAAGCGGCCGGACATAAAATAATAGATGTATAACGGAGGTTTAAATGAAAGTATCAATCGCAAGCGATCACGGCGGATTTATCTTAAAGGAAGCCGTTAAAAAACATTTAGAGGAAAAGGGTTACGAAGTAGTTGATTTCGGTACGGACAGCCTTGCTTCCTGCGACTATCCCGATTTCGGAAGACCCGCAGCACAAGCCGTAGCAAAGAAGGATGTTGATTTCGGTATCCTTATCTGCACGACAGGTATCGGCATGAGCATGCTCGCCAACAAGATCAAAGGCATCAGAGCAGCACTTTGTTCGGACAGTGTATCAGCAAGACTCACAAGAGAACACAATGACGCAAACGTACTCGTTATGGGGGCGGGAATCGTCGGCGAGATCCTTGCGATGTCTATCGTAGACACATTCCTTACAACGGATTTCTCCAAGCTTGAAAAGCATCAGAGAAGGATCGACAAGATCGAACAATAATATTTTACAAAAAACATATAATGGAGGTAGCAAAAATGGGCAAAGTTGTGATTATGGATCATCCCCTGATTCAGCACAAGATCGGTTACATCAGAAGAAAGGATACGGGCACAAAGGATTTTCGCCAGACAATAAGCGAAATTGCCATGCTTATATGCTATGAAGCAACAAGAAATCTTCCTCTTGAAGAAGTTAATATAGAGACACCCATCTGTCCCACTACGGTAAAGGAATTAAAGGGTAAGAAAATGGCCATCGTTCCCATTTTGAGAGCTGGTCTCGGAATGGTTGACGGTATGCTTAATCTTATTCCCGCAGCAAAAGTCGGACATATCGGTCTTTACAGAGATCCCGAAACTCACGAACCCGTTGAATATTATTGCAAGCTTCCCGAAGACTGCTCACAGAGAGAAATTTTTGTGGTAGACCCCATGCTCGCAACCGGCGGCAGCGCATCGGCAGCGATCACAATGCTTAAAGCAAAGGGATGCAAGAACATTCACTTCATGTGTATTATCGCCGCTCCCGAAGGAATCGAGAGACTTACGGCGGATCATCCCGACATCGACATCTACATCGGTGCAAAAGATGAGAAGTTAAACGATCATGCATATATCGTTCCCGGACTCGGAGATGCCGGAGACAGAATTTTCGGTACCAAGTAAAAACGGTTGTTTAAACGTATATGCTGTAAATGAGTGAGTAACGGAGAATGAATATGGATAAAAGAGAAGATTACATCTCATGGGATGAATATTTTACCGGTATAGCGATGCTTTCCGGAATGCGTTCAAAGGACCCCAACACACAGGTCGGCGCATGTATAGTTGACAAGAACAACAGGATCCTTTCCGTGGGCTATAACGGATTTCCCAACGGCTGCAGCGATGATCTGTTCCCCTGGGCAAGAGAAGGCGAAGTGTTAAACACAAAGTATGCTTTTGTGGCACACAGTGAACTTAACGCCATCTTAAACTACAGAGGCGGTAATCTCGAAGGCGCGAAGATCTATGTTTCGCTCTTCCCCTGCAACGAATGTGCAAAAGCCATCATTCAGGCCGGGATAAAGGAAGTTGTTTACGATTCCGACAAATATAACAACACACCTACGAACATTGCGGCAAAGAAGATGTTTGAAGCCGCAGGCGTAAAATGTGTTCAGTACAAAAAGAGCGGCAGAAAGATAGTCCTGGAAGTATAGCCGCCAAAAAGAAAGTATGAAGAAACCTTTACTGAATGCTGTTTCATTCATTGCGGTATTAAGTCTGTTCGTTAATACGTTTCCCCTTGCGGTTCATGCTTCGCCAAGTTCCTTATTGGATCAGATAAACGCAGCGGAGAAAGAAAAGCAGCAGGTCGAAGAACAGAAAGAACAGGCCGAAGGCGCAAAGAACGAAAAGCAGAACGAACTGAATCAGCTCACTTTTCAACAGGGTACTCTAAAAGCCCAGTTGAATTCTTTTAATGCGGATTTACAGGCAGAAAACGAAAAATACGAAGAGATCCTGGATGAGATCTCCGATAAAAAAGAGGAGATCGAATTAAAGAAAGCTGAGCTTGTAGAAGCGAAAGAGACCGAAAAAGATCAGTACGAGACCATGAAAAAACGTCTTCAGTACATCTATGAACAGCCTCAGAACGCTTACCTTGACATGATCCTCTCAAGTAAGGATTTTTCGACTTTTTTAAACATCACCGATTACATCTTCATGATCTCCGAATACGACAACGGAATGCTTGAAGATTACAAGCAGATAACACTTGATGTCGAAGCAAAGGAAAAAGAGCTCGAGACGGAACTTTCCGATCTTGAGGCACTCGAAGATTTAAGCGTCCAGGAACAGGCCAGGATCACTGAGCTTATCAATACCACCAATACTTTCGTAAATGAGTATTCGGCTCAGATAAGCGATACGAGCAGCGAACTCGCAGAGATCGAAAAAGAGATCGCCGAGAAGGAAGCTCAGATCAAAGCCCAGGAAGAAGACATCGAGGCATTGAAGGCCAAGTACGAAGAGGAATTGAAACTCTCACAACTTGCAGCCAATTCTTCAAAGAGAGATATTTCCGAGATCTCTTTCTCGGATAACGACAGATACCTTCTGGCAAACCTTATCTACTGCGAAGCGGGCGGCGAACCTTATGAAGGCCAGTTAGCTGTAGGCGCTGTTGTAATGAACAGGGTAATGTCGAGCTGTTATCCCGATACGGTATACGGGGTCATCTATCAGAGAAGCCAGTTCTCACCTGCGGGAAGCGGAAGACTCGATCTCGCACTTGCGAAGAACTCCGCGACGGCATCGTGCTATCAGGCCGCCGACGAAGCGATGAGCGGTGTCACGAATGTCGGAAGCTGCGTGTATTTCAGAACTCCGGTACCGGGACTTAACGGTATCCAGATCGGAAATCACATTTTCTATTAAAAGTATCAGAAGAAAAAAGATAAACAAAAAGGAAGCCGGATGAAGATTGGCTTCCTTTTTGTTTCAGGAGATTATAAACATAGCATAGAACTATTTGATATACGAATTGAGAAGATCCGCGTATTTGGTAAAACTTCCGGAATATGCGATCTTTAAAAGTTTGTCTGCACGTACAAGCGATTTGTGCAGAAGCTCATCGTCGATGAGTCCGTCTTTGTGAGCGGCTGCGAGCTCGTCCATATCCAGAAGATGGATCTCGCCTTTTTCGTTTATCGTGACGTCGAGGAGAAGATCGAGCGTTGTTAAACTTCCTTCTTTTTCGTCAAAATAAAACTCAACGATATCGCAGTACCATTTGTAAAACGAACCGTCTTTTCTTAAAAATTTGCTTATTTTAAATCCTTCTTCGGGAAGATATAGCGAATAGCCGTGATCTATGTCTTTTCTGGGGTTTATCGTATTCCATCCGGTGACCATCATTTTCTCGTCGGCATAGAGCACCGTATCCCTGTCTAAACGAAGATTTTCGTTGGGAATGATTCTTTTACGATAAATGATCAGGTCTGCCATATTGCTACCCCACATATTGTGAAACCTAATTGAAAAATACACTATATGTAAAGATATTACACATAAATGTTGAAAAAGTCAATTATTTGGGACGCTTTATGAAAAACGGATAAAAAACATGGAAAAAGAGGACAGATGAATCTGCTAAATTTGCTGGACAAAACCGCTAAAAATTTGTATAATTTTGGTAGTTTGCGATATTAGTTTTAATGAGGTAAGAATGTGTCAAAGATAGTAAAAATACTCTCTTTTGTATCACAGTTTACGCTGGTAATGTTAATACCGATAATAGGGTGTTTTTTCCTGGGGTATTATCTCGACAAGAAATTCGGCACATCTTTCCTTGCGATCATATTCTTTTTCGTGGGAGCTGCCGGAGGAATGACCGGCGTGTACAAACTGGTAAAGAGTACATTCAAGGATAACGAAGAATGAATTATTTCAAGCAGACTTTAAGAGAACTTCAGATCGGCGTGATAATCTGCGGAGTGCTGAACATTGTGATCGGAATGTGGTTTCCGAAGAGCATGCTCCATTATGTGCTCGGCGGACTGCTCGGAACGGTGGCTGCACTTGTTATGACCGACAATATGGCCAAAGCCATAGTAAGGGCGGTTGAAAATGAGGCGAAGGCTGCGGCAAGGATCAGGTTTGCATTCTTTTTAAGATACCTGATCGCGATAGTCGTTATGGTAGTAGCGTGCGTATCGCCCTATGTCAATCCGATCGCCACATTCATAGGTCTCTTTTCATTGAAATTTGCGACGTATCTTACGCCGTTGATTCATAAAATAAATTTGAAAGTAAATCCCAATTCTTTAGAGTCGGACGGCTCGGAGGATTGTGAGGGGGAACAAAATGACTCCGAATCTGTTGCTATCGGGCGCTGACGGCGTCGATTTCATGATCCACGGGATCTTCTCGTATAATCTCTTCGGTCATGAAGTATGGATCACAACTTCACATGTTTGTCTTTTGATCGTGGTAGTGTGTCTGCTCATCTTCTTCTTTATAGGCGGACAGGTTTTCAAACACGCAAAAGCAGTTCCGGGATATTTCCAGTGTGCTCTCGAATTTGCGGTAGAATTCCTTGACGGGATCACCGAAGGTGCGATGGGTGCAAAAGGAAAAGGATTCAGAAACTACATAGGTACGCTTTTCCTGTTTATTCTGTTTTCGAACATTTCCGGATTGCTCGGTTTAAGACCTCCCACAGCCGATTACGGCGTGACACTTCCGCTTGGTCTTATCACTTTCTCACTTATCAGAATAAACGAGGTCAGATTTAACAGCCCCTGGGCTATCTGGAAGGACAAGTGTTCACCGCTTCCTCCCTGGCTTCCCATCTGGCTTCCGATCAATATCATCGGCGACTGTGCCGTACCCGTATCGCTTTCGCTTCGTCTTTTTGCGAACATCCTTTCCGGTACGGTTATGATGGCACTTGTATACGGACTCTTATCGAAGATCGCATACGGCTGGCCCGCTGCACTTCACGTATACTTCGATCTCTTCTCCGGTGCGATCCAGACATACGTATTCTGTATGCTGACCGTAACCTACATCGGAAGTGCTATCGGAGATGCGGAAGAACCGATACTCAAGAAAGTCATCCGTAAAATGTTTCCCAAGCAGGAAGCAGCTTAACATGTACTAAATTGAAATTAAGATAAACCATAAAACATTTCAGGAGGATACCACAATGGAATTCAATGAGAACTTTATTTTAGGATGTTCCGCCATAGGTGCAGGTCTTGCGGTTATCGCAGGTATCGGACCCGGTGTAGGACAGGGTATTGCCGCAGGTTACGGTGCTTCGGCCGTTGGTCGTAATCCCGGTGCACAGGGCAAGATCATGTCTACAATGCTTTTGGGACAGGCTGTTGCCGAAACAACAGGTTTGTATGGCTTGTTGATCGCAATGTTGCTCTTATTCGTTAAGCCTTTTACCAATTAATCAAGAAAAGAAATTTTAAAGGAGGCAGGGCTTAATTATGAGCAGACTATTCAACCTGGATTTTCAGCTTCTGCATGATTCCGTCCTGACACTTATTGCCGTATTTGTTCTTTTCCTCGGCGGTTCGTTCTTCTTTTTCAATCCTGCAAGAAAGTTTCTCGACAAGAGAAAACAGAGTATCGCGGATGACATTGAGGCGGCTGAGAAAGAAAAGAGCGAGGCAGAGCGTCTCAAGAATGAATATGAAGAAAAACTGAAAAACGTTGATGCCGAAGTCGAAGGCATTCTTTCGGATGCAAGACAGAGAGCTTTGGCAAATGAGAACAGAATAGTTGCCGATGCACGTGAAGAAGCGGGCAAGATTATAGATAATGCCCATCGTGAAGCAAACCTTGAAAAACAAAAGGTAGCTGACGAAGTCAAGAAAGAAGTCATCTCCGTTGCAGGTGCCATGGCAGGTAAGATCGTGGCTGCCACAATGAGTGATGCGGATCAGAAACGTCTGTTGGATGAAACCTTAAAAGGAATGGGTGAGGATACATGGCTAAATCAGCAATAACCACATACGGTGAGGCTTTGTTTCAGATAGCGGTCGAATCCTCTTCGTGCTTGCAGATGCTTGATGAAGTTCAGGAATTGAAAAAGGTTCTTTCCGACAACGAAGAACTTGGCGATATCATGCTTAACCCGAGATTTTCCAAGGAAGAACATTCCGAGATCATCACAAACGTTTTCAAAGGCAGAATCGACGACAAATTATTCTCGTTTCTCGAATTGCTTGTCAGCAAAGGAAGATACAATTATCTCGATGAGATCCTCGATTATTTTGTATCCCGCGTCAAAGAACATTTGCACATAGGACAGGCTTCGGTTACAAGCGCGATCGAAATCGACGACGAAATGAAGAAAAGGATAAAAGACAAACTTTTATCCACCACCGATTACAAAGAGATAGAGATTGAATACATTACGGATCCTTCTCTTATTGGCGGTATGGTAATTAGAATCAAAGACAGAATTGTGGATAATTCCGTACGTACTAAACTTGAAAATATCAGCAGGGATTTACACAAAATTCAACTATAAAACAGAAAGGTGTTAAAGATCCATGAATTTAAAACCGGAAGAAATAAGTTCTGTGATTAAGGATCAGATACAAAGATACGCTGACAAAATGGTCGTATCCAATGTCGGTACGGTTATTCAGGTCGCTGACGGTATTGCACGTATTCACGGTCTCGAGACAGCCATGCAGGGCGAACTTCTTGAGTTCCCCGGCGAAGTATACGGCATGGTCATGAACCTCGAGGAAGACAATGTCGGTGCCGTACTTCTCGGCAATCAGCGTAACATTAACGAAGGCGATATCGTTAAGACCACCGGAAGAGTTGTTGAAGTTCCCGTAGGCGATGCATTGACCGGAAGAGTCGTAAACGCACTCGGACAGCCTATCGACGGCAAAGGACCCATCAACACTGATAAGTTCCGTAAGATCGAACGTGTCGCAAGCGGTGTTATCACAAGAAAATCAGTTGATACTCCTCTTCAGACAGGTATCAAGGCTATCGACTCCATGGTTCCCATCGGAAGAGGACAGAGAGAGCTTATTATCGGCGATCGTCAGACCGGTAAGACTGCGATCGCGATAGATACGATCATCAATCAGAAGGGTCAGAACGTAAAATGTATTTACGTTGCCATCGGTCAGAAAGCTTCGACTGTTGCAAATATCGTTAAGACACTCGAAGAGTTCGGTGCGATGAGCTATACAACCGTTGTTGCTTCCACAGCATCGGAACTTGCACCCCTTCAGTACATAGCTCCGTACGCAGGATGTGCGATCGGAGAAGAATGGATGGAAAAAGGAGAAGACGTTCTCGTAATCTACGATGACTTAAGTAAGCATGCTACGGCATACCGTACACTCTCCTTGCTCCTTAGAAGACCGCCCGGAAGAGAAGCGTACCCCGGCGACGTATTCTACTTACATTCAAGACTTCTTGAAAGAGCAGCCAGAATGAGCGAAGAATACGGCGGAGGTTCCTTAACGGCGCTTCCCATTATCGAGACACAGGCAGGCGACGTTTCGGCATATATCCCGACCAATGTTATTTCCATTACAGACGGTCAGATCTATCTTGAAACCGAAATGTTCAATGCAGGTTTCCGTCCTGCTGTTAACGCAGGTCTTTCGGTATCCCGTGTCGGTGGTGCAGCTCAGATCAAAGCGATGAAGAAGATTGCGGCTCCTATCCGTGTGGAACTTGCACAGTACAGAGAACTTGCCGCATTCGCACAGTTCGGTTCGGAACTTGATGCAGATACAAAGGAAAAGCTTGCTCAGGGTGAAAGAATCAAAGAGATCTTAAAGCAGCCTCAATACAAGCCCATGCCTGTTGAGTATCAGGTAATGATCATTTATGCAGCTACCAAGAAACTCCTTCTTGATGTTGCTGTATCCGATATAACCAGATTCGAAGACGAACTTTTCGAATTCATCAAGACTAAATATCCCGAGATCCCTGAAGCTATCAAGACAGACAAGGAGATCAAGGAAGAAAACGAGCAGAAACTTCTTAAGGCAATCGAGGAGTTCAAAAGCGAGTTTAAATAATTAAAAGGAAGACAAGCCTATGGCTTCAATGAGAGATATCAAACGCCGGCGTGAGAGTGTCACGAGTACCCAGCAGATTACCAAGGCAATGAAACTCGTTTCCACGGTTAAACTGCAGCGCGCCAAAGGCAGAGCGATCAAATCAAAATATTATTTCAGAGCCATGTACAATACCGTTACCGAACTTCTGTCGGATTCGGCAAATGTCGATACACCCTATGTAAAAAAGAGTGAGTGCGAAAGAAAAGCCGTTCTTGTAATTACATCCAACAGAGGTTTGGCCGGAGGATACAACTCCAATATCGTTAAACTCATTACTTCAAACAGTGAGTTCGATAAGGAAAACACGGATATTTACATCATCGGTCGAAAAGGTAAGGAACTTCTTGAGAGAAAAGGTTACAGGATCTGGAAAGATTATTCCGAACTTGCGGAAGGCTTTGAATATGCGGATGCGATAAAAGTCTGCAACGATCTGCTTCATGCTTTCGAGAAGAAGAAGATCGGAGAGATCTATCTGGCATATACCAATTTCAAAAATACCGTAAGCCATGAGCCTACGCTATTAAAACTTCTTCCGATAATACCGGGAGAGATTTACGGAGCGAACGACGAGGAAGAGGAAGATCCCAACGACAAGCTTCTTCTTATGAACTTTGAGATCCCCGATGAGGAAGCACTCAAGTACATCGTTCCCAAGTATCTGACTTCACTTATTCACGGTGCGCTCATCGAAGCGGTAGCCAGTGAAAACGGTGCAAGAATGCAGGCCATGGATTCAGCTACCAACAACGCGGAAGAGATGATCGGAAAGCTCACTCTCCAGTACAACCGCGCAAGACAGGGCAGCATCACTCAGGAGCTTACTGAGATCATTGCCGGGGCCGAAGCTATTTCATAAATCCAAGAGGATTTATTTTACTATCAATCATTTAAAAGGAGTATTAACGAGATGACAAATATCGGTAAGATCACACAGATCATCGGTGCGGTTTTGGATATCAAGTTTCCTAAAAATCAGTTACCTCAGATTAACGAAGCTATCAATATCAAAACCAATGCCGGCAAAGAGCTGGTTGTCGAAGTTGCACAGCACCTCGGTGACGATACCGTACGCTGTATAGCGATGGGACCCACCGACGGACTTGTTAGAGGAATGGAAGCTGTTGCTACAGGTTCACCCATTTCGGTTCCCGTCGGAGAGAACACACTCGGAAGAATCTTCAACGTTCTCGGTCAGCCCATCGATAATAAACCCGCTCCCGAAGGAGTAAGTTACGAACCTATTCACAGAAGTGCTCCCGATTTTGTCGAGCAGTCTACAGAGGCTGAGCTTCTTGAGACAGGTATCAAAGTAGTCGATCTTCTCTGCCCTTATCAGAAGGGTGGTAAAATCGGTCTTTTCGGTGGTGCCGGTGTAGGTAAGACAGTACTTATCCAGGAGCTTATCCGTAACATCGCTACAGAGCACGGCGGATATTCCGTATTCACCGGTGTAGGCGAGAGAACAAGAGAAGGTAATGACCTTTATCACGAAATGCAGGAATCGGGCGTTATCGATAAGACCACCATGGTGTTCGGCCAGATGAACGAGCCCCCCGGAGCACGTATGAGAGTAGGTCTTACAGGTCTTACAATGGCTGAATATTTCCGTGACAAAGGCGGAAAGGACGTACTTCTTTTCATCGATAACATCTTCCGTTTCACGCAGGCAGGTTCCGAAGTTTCAGCACTTCTCGGACGTATGCCTTCGGCGGTAGGTTATCAGCCCACACTTCAGACAGAAATGGGTGCTTTGCAGGAGAGGATCACATCCACAAAGAACGGTTCCATTACATCCGTACAGGCTGTATACGTTCCCGCGGATGACCTTACAGACCCTGCTCCCGCTACAACATTCGCACACCTTGATGCAACGACCGTTCTTTCGAGAGCGATCGTTGAGCTCGGTATCTATCCCGCTGTAGATCCTCTTGAATCCACATCGAGAATCCTCGATCCCAGGATCGTAGGTCTTGAGCATTATCAGGTAGCCAGAGGAGTTCAGGAAATCCTTCAGCGTTACAAAGAATTACAGGATATCATCGCCATCCTCGGTATGGACGAACTTTCCGAAGACGACAAGCTTCTCGTTAGCCGTGCAAGAAAGGTTCAGAGATTCCTTTCACAGCCTTTCTTCGTAGCAGGTCAGTTCACCGGTCTCGAAGGAAAGTATGTGCCTATTTCAGAGACCATCAGAGGTTTCAAGGAAATCCTCGAAGGCAAGCATGACGATATCCCCGAAAGTTATTTCCTTAACGCCGGAAGCATTGATGATGTTTTGGCAAAGAAGAATCAGAAATAAACGGAGTTTATAAATGGAAGATTCAAATCTTTTCGATGTAAAAATAATTACCCCGGAGAGAATGTTCTACGAAGGCAAGGCATCGATGATCGAATTCAATACGACGGAAGGTGAGATCGGCGTATTGAAAAATCACATCCCGATGACGGTTATCATAGAACCGGGAATTCTAACAATTACAGAAGCTGATCAGCCTAAGAACGCCGCACTTCATGCAGGCTTCGCGGTTATCAATCCCGATTCGGTCATTATCCTGGCTGAGATCATTGAGTGGCCGGGAGAAATTGATGAGACCCGTGCGGAGGAGGCTTTCAAGAGAGCGCAGGACAGAATAGCTGCGAAGGATCCGGATACGGATCTCGACAGAGCTGCGGTTGCGCTTAAAAAAGCTATATGCAGGTTGAACTCGATTAAGTAATATTCAGGTCTGCGACGAAAGTTGCAGACCTTTCGTATATTTTATAACAGCTGTTTTTTAAAGGCTTAAAATCATTGAAGAAAGGAGAGCAATAATGAAGATTTTTCTTAAAAAAGCATGGCAATACGCAATTGTTGCGATCTGGTTTTTTGCGTCTCTTTTCTTTTTTGAGTACATATTGAACAGGGGCAATACGGACCTTACCAAAGCAATGTCCGAAGCATCTCTTCCCGTAATATGTGCAAGACTTAACGGACATGATTACAACAAAATGTTCGGATACACTGCGGACATGGATTATTCGCTTATCCGTGACGGAATCACTCCTTTGGAAGAAGGCAGGAGCCTTAATGTCCGCATATACAAAAAGGGTGAAAACATCTCATCCGTAAAATACGAATTACGAAGCATCGACAAGGAAAGATTCGTCGAAGAAGGAGAGATAAAGGATTATAAGGAGAGCTCTGAATATATAGATGCGATGTTCTCCTTTAAGGATATCATTTCTCCCGAGACCGATTATTCGCTTAAGATCATACTTACCTTATCAAACGGTACAGAGGCTTATTATTATGCGAGAGTGTTCATCGGCAGCGAGGATCTTAACTTTGCCGAGAAGATGGACTACGTATATTATTTTAACAGCTGCACGTTTGATAAATATACCGCTCAGGAAGAGATCGGAAAATACATGGAGAGCAACTCATCCGGAGACAATACCGATTTCTCGCATGTGAATATCCACAGCTCCATGGAACAGCTTACCTGGGGCAACCTTGAAGTCAAGAAACTCGACGACCCCGTATGCACCGTCGGAGAGATAGATAAAAAAGGTGCATATCTTAAACTTGAATATACACTTTCTGCTTCATCGGGCGATGAGGAAAGAAAATATATGGTCAGCGAGTATTACAGATTTGTCAAAGGCAATGAGCGTATGTATCTTTTATCCTTCGACAGATACATGGATACGATCCTTTATGCGGATAAGGGTGTTGTTTATAATGACAAGCTGATGCTCGGTATCATGCCCAAAAACTTCGAGCATGCCGAAAGCGAAGACGGCAACACATATGCTTTTGTAAATAACAAGGCTTTATTTGTTGTCAATTCGGCGCAGAACACATTCGGTACGGCATATTCATATTATGACAAAGACAATGATGACGACAGATGTTTAAATCCCGACCACGATATAAAGATCGTGAGCATAGACGAATCCGGTAATGTTATCTTCTATACATACGGATATTTCAACCGCGGCGATCACGAGGGAAAATGCGGTATCCAGCTTTTTGAATATATTTCCAAGACGAACGTGATCGAGGACAAGCTCTTTATCGAATGCGACAAGCCTTACGAGATCATAAAGAACGACGTGGAAACGCTTGCGTACGCCAACAATCTCGGAGAATTCTATTTCTATTTTGATAAAAAGATATATAAGGTCAATCTGGCCGAAGAGGATTATGAGATCGTAGTCGAGGACCTTAAGAAAGAGGATCTTTACGTCTGCGCAAGCTACAGCATGTGTGCCTGGGTATCCAAGGAAGACAAGATCGGTGTATTGCAGCTTAAGTATTTAAGAATGGATACTTCGGAAAGTTATTATATCGATGCCAAAGGCGGAGAGAGGATCAAGGCTCTCGGCTTTATGGGTGAAGACTTGATCTACGGCGAAGCAAAGAATGAGGATATCAGCGTAAACGTATTCGGCGAGCGGATCGTTCCGATGTATAACTTAAACATCATCAACAAGTTTAAGGAGATCCTCAAAAAGTATTCGGAAGAAAACATATATGTTACGGGATGTAAGATAAACGACAATCTCATCACGCTTTCGAGAAACACAAAGAACGAAAACGGCGAGTTCGTCAGTGCACCTCCCGACAGTATCGTAAATACACTGATGGAAAAAACATATAAGAACAATTCCGAAGTCATTGCGACAGAAAACTTAAAGAAGATCGTCCAGGTTACGCTTAAGCGTGAGATGGATAACAAGAAGATAAAATTCAAGACTCCGAAGACAGCGATGTACGAAGGAAAGAGGGAAGTGAAGATAAGCACGGATTCCAAAGACCTCTTTTACGTATATGGTCTTAATGACTGTGTCGGCGAGTATTCGTACTTCTCGGATGCGGTAAAAGCTGCGGATGAGGCGTATGGAGTGGTTATTGACTGTGACGGTCATTATGCATGGAAAAAGGAAACTTACGCCACGACCAATCAGATCATGAAGATAACCGATACCACCGCTTCGGATGAGGAGACAAGTTCTCTCGAAAGATGCATCGAGACGATCCTTGAATATGAAGGTTTTTCCCTGGATGTGAAAAAGAACTTAACCGACGGAATGACACCGGTTGAGATCATAGAAAAGAATGTTCCGTATTCAAGGGGACTCGAACTTGAAAACTGTAAGAGCGAAGAGATCAAGTACTTCTTAAACAAAGATATTCCCGTGATAGCGATGGCCGGCGACAATACCGTTCTTATAGTCGGATACAGCGACAAGGTTTACGTGTGGCTAAACCCCAGAAGCGGAAATCTCATGAAAGTAAATATCGATGAAGCTGAGACATTTTATGAGAACAACGGATTCCATTTCATTACTTACATAGAATGGGATTCGTAGACTCGCTTGACGATATCGTTTATAATACTGATGTTTGCAGTATAAAAGATAAAAATTTTTATAAATGGAGATGTAGAAATGATCAGACAGGATTACAAAGAAATGCTTAACGCAAAGTCGGTCATCAGGGAAATGTTTACCTATGCTACCGAAAAAGGAAAAGAGATCGGATATGAGAACGTATTCGATTACAGCCTCGGCAACCCTTCGGTTCCCACACCCAGGGAATTTACCGATACGATGATAAGACTTTTACAGGAGTCGGATCCCATCAAACTTCACGGTTACAGCCCTTCACCCGGAATCCCTTCGGTAAGAGCAGCGATCGCTGAATCCTTAAACAAGAGATTCGGCATGAACTATACGGCAAATCATATTTTCATGGCAACCGGTGCTGCAGGCGCAGTTGCACATGCCGTTAGATGCGTGACAAATACTAATGACAAGGTGCTTACTTTTGCTCCTTTCTTCCCTGAATACATGCATTACATCAACGATACCGGAGCAGTGCTTAAAGTAGTTCCGCCCAACCTTGAAAACTTCCAGATCAATTTTGAAGCTTTCGAAGAGATGTTAACCTGCGATGTTCAGGCAGTTCTTATCAACACACCCAACAACCCTTCGGGTGCCGCATGTTCTTCGGATACATTAAAGAAACTTGCGGATATCCTGTATAAGAAACAGGAAGAGTACGGACACGACATCTTCATCATCTCCGATGAACCTTACAGAGAGATCGTATTTGACGGTGCGGATGCTCCTTATGTATCCAAATTCTATGACAATACATTAAGCTGCTACTCATATTCAAAGTCACTTTCGCTTCCCGGTGAAAGGATCGGATATGTTGCAGTCAACCCCAAGTGTACCGATGCCGAGTATATCGTCGGAATGTGCACTCAGATCTCAAGAGGCACGGGACATAACTGCCCTCCTTCGATCATCCAGCTTGCTGTAGCAGAGTGCCTTGATCTTACAAGCGACCTTAAGGTATATGAGACAAACATGAACCTTATCTATAACGAACTCGTAAGACTCGGCTTTGAAGTGGTTAAACCTTCGGGAACTTTCTACATTTTCCCCAAAGCTTTGGAAGAAGATGCCAAGATCTTCTGCGAAAAAGCCAAAAAATACAATCTGATCCTCGTTCCTTCGGATTCTTTCGGATGTCCCGGATACTTCAGAATGTCCTACTGTATCGAGACCGAAAAGGTTGAAAGATCACTTGTTGCATTAAGAGAGTTTGTCAAAGCCGAATACGGTAGAGAATAGTGCATTTTTGTCAAAAATAAACAAAAAACCATAGGAAAATTCTCTAAAAGTGTCTATATGACAGAAATTTCAATCGAACATTTGACAAAAAATATACAATATATTAAACTTCCTTTATATAAGCACTTTATTTATGTAAATCGTTAAAAGATATTTGGTTAAAATTTTTGAACACCTGTGAGGGGTGTGAAAGGAGAATTGTTATGGCAGAAGAGAAGAAGGCAACAGTTACTATTAAGCCTATCGCAGCAGCAGCTGCAGCTAAGGCTGAAGAGAAGAAAGCTGAAGTTAAGGCAGCAGCAGCTCCCGTAGTAGCAACTGTTAAGGCTGAAGAGAAGAAAGCAGAGCCCGCAAAGGCAGCAGCTCCCGCAAAGAAGGCAGCAGCACCTGCAAAGAAGGCAGCTCCCGCAAAGAAGGCAGCACCTGCAAAGAAGGCAGCTCCCGCAAAGAAAGCAGCTCCCGCTAAGAAGGCTGAGCCTGCTAAGAAGGAAGCAGCTCCTGCAAAGAAGGAAGCAGCTCCCGCAAAGAAGGCAGCTCCCGCAAAGAAAGCAGCACCTGCAAAGAAAGCAGCTCCCGCAAAGAAGGCAGCAGCACCTGCAAAGAAGGCAGCAGCACCTGCAAAGGCAGCAGCTCCCGCTAAGAAGGCAGCACCTGCAAAGAAAGCAGCAGCACCTGCAAAGAAGGCAGCAGCACCTGCAAAGGCAGCAGCTCCCGCTAAGAAGGCAGCAGCTCCTAAGAAAGCAGCTCCTAAGAAAGCAGCAGTTAAGAAGGCAGCTCCCGTTAAGGCAGCAGCTGCAAAGATCGCTGTATATGTTCAGTTCGATGAGAAGTCATACAGCTATGATGATCTTGTAAAGATCGCAAAGGATGTATGGGTATACGATCTCGGAAAGAAAGCTGCAGATTTCAAGAGCGCTGATATCTATGTTAAGCCTGAAGAGAACAAAGCATACTATGTAATCAACGGCAACATTACAGGAGATTTCGCTATCTAATTGTATAAATTCAGATACAATATAAAGTTTACAAAGGGACGCTTTAAGAGTGTCCCTTTTTTATTATCTTTTCGGAGGAAGGTTTTGGCTTTATTGACAAGACAAATTAATTGATTTGCCGTATAATCTGGTTGTAAATATTTACGAGAGGATTCAGGAGGATTTATGAAAAGAAAAATAATGGCTTTAAGCCTTATGACAACCGCTTTGCTGACGTTTACGGCTTGCGATTCGGCTGATCTGATTTTAAGTTTGCTGGAAGATGATGAAGGCGTTGAAGAGGTTACAAGTCATACAGATAATGATATTGCGGCTTCTGCAGATACAGATGAAGCAACGGATTTGCCTGAAGAAAACTCGGGCACGGTACAGACACAGTCACATCACGAAAACGATTTACAGGCAAATGAAGATTCGGACAATTCTTATGATTCTTCGGATAATGGCAAAGATAACAGTTCATTGACAGATGCCGAATATAATCCCGATATCACCTTCAGCACATACGATGTCATAAACAAAACCGATGTCGATGAAGATATTTTTAAAGGGTACAAGCTCACGATGGTCAACTTCTGGGAGCCTTGGTGCGGCCCCTGCGTATCGGAAATGCCTGACCTCGAAGATCTCTACGAAGATCTCGGTTCCGGGACCGGCGATATTAACATCATCGGAGTTTATTCTACCGAAGAAGACGCGATGGAAGTGCTTAAGATGTGCGGCACCACTTATCCTGTATTGCAGTACGTATTGGACTTTGACAGCCTGCAGTCAGGCTATGTGCCCAATACCGTATTTTTCGACGGTGACGGCCAGATCGTGGAATCGAACATTGCGGACTACGACAATTGCTTATTTGTCGGCAGCCGTTCCTATGACGAATGGAATCAGATAATAAAGGAACTCAGCAAATGAAAATAAAAAAATACCTGCCGACCATCCTTCTTATAATTGCGGCAGCAGGACTCATTATTGTCGGTATTGCTTTGAAGCAGCCTCAGTCTGTCCTTGAAAAAGCTGTAAAAATATGTATGGAGTGTATCGGAATTGGCTGACAACAAAAAAATTCGTCTGGCGATTCAGGGTGTGGCAACGCTAATTCAAAATGCCAATCTTAAAGGCTTTTTTGAAGGCAAAATCTATACGGGTCCCGTCAAAAATATCTGCGTTCCGGGACTTAACTGCTATTCGTGTCCCGGTGCGATCGGATCCTGCCCGATTGGTTCGCTTCAGACATTTCTTACCAAATTTAAAATAAAGATCCCGTATTACGTAGTCGGACTTTTATTGTTTTTCGCAGCTTGCCTAGGCAGAGCGGTATGCGGATTTTTGTGCCCCTTCGGAATGATTCAGGAGCTTATCAATCTGATTCCTTTTCCTTTTAAAATGAATCGTTTCAAGGGTGACAAAGCATTCAGATACCTTAAATACGTGATTCTTGCGGCATGCGTCATCATACTGCCGATCTGCTTTAAATTAACGCCGTTCTTTTGCAAATATATCTGCCCTTCAGGCACGATTGCGGGAATAATACTGGCGATTACAGACAGTGCGATTGCCTCCAAGCTTGGCGCCATATTTACATGGAAGGTAATAATCCTTATAAGTATCTTGGTTTCATCGTTAATTATCTGGAGGCCTTTTTGCAAGTACATCTGTCCGCTCGGCGCGATATATTCCCTTTTTAACAGGGTTTCGCTCATTCGTCTTAAAGTCGATGAGAGCAAATGCATCAACTGCGGAAAGTGTGCAAAAGCATGCAAGATGTGCGTCGACCCCGTCAAGACGCCCAACAGCGGCGAGTGCATCCGCTGCATGGACTGCGCCAAAGCCTGTCCCGAACATGCGATTACCCTTAATGTGACCGAAATAAAATCACACGCGGGTAAAGACGAAAGGATCAAAGGAGAACAGTAAGAAGATTAGATAAGTTGCTGTAATTACGGGCTTTTGAAACCTGTAGATGAGGATTGGAAAACAGAGAAAACTCAGACATGAAAAGGATTCGATTTTTCGAATTCTTTTTTTATTAAAAAGATGTTGACATCTTCTTGACAAGGTTGTAATATATGAAATGTGGATATTAGCACTCGATGATGTTGAGTGCTAACGATTAAGAAAAAAGGTCGAAGATATGGAATTAGATGAAAGAAAAACCGTCATACTGAAGGCTATCATCAAGAACTATCTTGAAACAGGTGAGCCTGTAGGATCGAGAACAATTTCGAAATATACAGATCTTAATCTTTCCAGTGCAACCATCCGTAATGAGATGGCGGATCTGGAGGAACTCGGATTTATAGTTCAGCCTCATACCTCGGCAGGACGTATTCCTTCGGATAAAGGTTATCGTTTCTATGTAGATTCGATGATGCTCGAACATGAGAAAGAAGTGGAACAGCTTAAAGATGTTCTGCTTGAGAAGGAAGAAAAGCTCGACCATATGTTAAAGCAGGCTGCGAAACTCATGGCGGTAAATACCAACTACGCCACAATGGTTACGGCACCGAGAAATTCCAGGAATGCAATCAAGTTCCTTCAGCTCTCCAGAATGGATGATGCGCATATCCTTGCGGTTATCGTAATAGAAGGAAACGTAATTAAGAATACGGTGATTGATGTTGAAGAGGTGCTCAATGACGAGACGATGCTCAAACTCAACATTCTTCTTAACACTCACTTAAACGGTTTGTCGGCGGAAGAAATCAATCTCGGACTTATTTCATCGCTTAAACAGCAGGCCGGAATGTACGGACCCATTATCGCAGAAGTGATCGATGCGGTTGCGGAGACGATAAAAGAAGACGAAGATCTTGAAATATATACATCCGGTACAAACAATATTTTCAAATATCCCGAACTTTCCGATAATCAGAAAGCAAGCGATTTGATAAATGCATTCGAAGAAAAACAGTTGCTTACACAGCTTATTGATGACACCAACGAAGAAGGAAGCAACGAGATTAAAGTTTACATCGGAGAAGAATCACCGATTCAGACCATGAAGGATTGCAGTATTGTTACGGCCAATTATGAATTCGGCGACGGCATGAGAGGAATGATAGGTATCATCGGACCCAAACGAATGGATTACGACAAAGTAGTCGGCACGATAAAGACCATAAAATCCCAGCTCGACACGATGTATCGAAAAGACGAAAAATAGATTTGGAGGATATTTAAAGTGGCAGGAAAAAAGAAAAATGCCAAGTCCAAAGCTGATTCAAAGAAGTTAAACGAACAGCTTGAGGAAGAGACAGTAAAAGAAACAAATGAAGAAAGTACTTCGGCGGAAGATACTTCTTCCGAAGAGGTTGAAAATCAGGTAAGCGAAGAAAACGCTTCTGAGGAAACCGAAGAAAACGCAGGTTCTGCCAAGAAGACCAAGGAGCAGGAAAAGATAGAGGAACTTGAAGACAGAGTTAAACGTCAGCTTGCCGAATTCGAAAACTTCAGAAAAAGAACGGACAAGGAAAAAGAGCAGATGTTTGAAACCGGAGCAAAGAGTGTACTCGAAAAAATACTTCCGGTAGTTGATAACTTTGAAAGAGGTCTTGCAAATCTCAAACCCGAAGATGAGGGCGATCCTCATGTTGAAGGAATGAAGATGATCTACAAACAGCTTATGACCGAACTCGAGAAACTTGAAGTTAAACCTATCGAAGCCGTAGGATGCGAATTCAATCCCGACTTCCACAATGCGATTATGCAGAGTCCGAGCGATGAATACGAATCAGGCTACATTTCACAGGAACTTCAAAAAGGCTATATGTACAGGGACACGGTATTAAGACACAGCATGGTAGCCGTAGTACCCTAGCAAATAACCCGCAGGCTTCCCCTTGAGGGCGCACGACATCCGGTGGATGTCGGTTTTGCGCCGACCGGAGCGGGAGCGGAGAAAAGCTGTCAGCGAAGCTGACTGATGAGGTGAAAATATATTTATTAATTTATGAAAGAATGTATCTCAGGAGGATAAAAATATGGGCAAAATAATTGGTATCGATTTAGGAACAACTAACAGCTGTGTAGCTGTTATGGAAGGCGGACAGCCTACAGTTATAGCAAACACAGAAGGCGCAAGAACAACACCTTCGGTTGTAGCATTTACAAAGACAGGTGAAAGACTTGTCGGTGATGCTGCAAAGCGTCAGGCTGTAACAAATGCAGACAAGACGATCTCTTCGATCAAGAGAGATATGGGTACAGACAGAGGAAGAACAATCGACGGAAAGAAGTATTCACCTCAGCAGATTTCCGCTATGATTCTTCAGAAGCTTAAAGCAGATGCAGAAGGATATTTGGGCGAGAAAGTTACAGAGGCGGTAATCACAGTTCCCGCATACTTCAACGATGCTCAGCGTCAGGCTACAAAGGATGCAGGTAAGATCGCAGGTCTTGATGTAAAGCGTATCATCAACGAGCCTACAGCAGCAGCCCTTGCATACGGACTTGATAATGAGAAAGAGCAGAAGATCCTCGTATACGACCTTGGTGGTGGTACATTCGATGTATCTGTGATCGAGATCGGTGAAGGTGTCATCGAAGTACTTGCTACAAACGGTGATACACACCTTGGTGGTGATGACTTTGATAACAAGATCACACAGTACATGATCGATGAGTTCAAGAAGTCAGAAGGAGTAGATCTTTCAAATGATAAGATGGCTCTTCAGAGACTTAAGGAAGCAGCAGAAAAAGCCAAGAAAGAGCTTTCTTCTGCAACAACGACTAACATAAATCTTCCGTTCATCACAGCTACGGCTGACGGCCCCAAGCACTTCGATATGAACCTTACAAGAGCCAAGTTTGATGAACTTACACATGACCTCGTTGAGAGGACCGCGGTTCCGGTACAAAACGCCATGAAGGATGCCGGACTTACCAATGCCGATATAGGTCAGGT
>JAEEGJ010002452.1_pt1 | contig 95966 bp, 92 predicted proteins | sample 8958761 | NCBI WGS metagenome assembly JAEEGJ01 (sample SAMN16246546, study PRJNA631951) | gut metagenome | biome: gut microbiome; feature: rumen; material: RS-attached | host: Bos | place: Iran: Karaj | collected 2018-10 | reverse complement strand
GGACGATAAAATCAGGTGGTTATAGCGGCGGGGTCCCACCTCTTCCCATTCCGAACAGAGAAGTTAAGCCCGCCATCGCCGATGGTACTGCAATGCAATGCGGGAGAGTAGGTAGCCGCCTTCTTTAAGAGAGAGTCTTGGAATCCGATTGGAAACCAAGACTCTTTTTTATATTACTTTTAATGAATATTTTTAAGGCATTCTCTTGAAAATTAATTTATTAGGAATCTTATGCCATTTCTTATTTACGGGGAATTTTAGTGTACTTCCATTTTTGTGTTCGTATTGAATTGTTGAGTCGTTCAAGATTTTGAGTGTAGCTTCAAAATCTTCGCTTCCGTAGTTGTTGATAACTTCTATGAATGCATTCTTGCCTTTGATGTCAGATGATGTAATAGGCCAGACGGTATTGCATTGTGTGCTGCCAATATAGCCGTCAAGTTCCCCGAACACTTCTTGGTTAGGCACAATAATGTCCTTTTCTGTGAAATTAATTTTCAGGAATACTTTGTATTCTTCGTTGTTAAAATTTCCACAAAAAGGTTTTTGAGCCATAACAGCTGTTGCTGTTATAAATATGCATACGAAAGTGATAATTCTTTTCATTGAGTACTACTTTTGTAAAATCCTTTGCAAATGTAATCATTTTAAATCAAGAAATGGCTGATTTTTAGAAATTTAAGTGATTTTCCGTTGGTAATAAACAATTTTTATATTACCTTTGCGCTCGTTATAAAAGAACAAGAATGACAAATGGTATGTTAAGCCCCAACTATATCTTTGAGTCGAGTTGGGAAGTTTGCAATAAAGTTGGAGGTATATATACAGTTCTTTCGTCTCGTGCAAAAACGTTGCAGGATAAGATTAATGACCATCTGATATTTATAGGTCCGGATTGTTGGGGTGAAAAAAAGAACCCATATTTTAAAGAAGATCAATCACTGTTATCTGCTTGGAAGACTAAGGCAACTGGTGAAGGCTTAAACTTGAAGATAGGACGCTGGGCAATTCCCGGCGAGCCGATTGCTGTTCTTGTGGATTTCAAACCATTTTTTGAGGAAAAGGATCAGATCTATACATGGCTCTGGGAAAATTTTCAGGTAGATTCTCTTCATGCCTATGGTGATTATGATGAAGCCTCTATGTTTTCTTATGCTGCCGCTAAAGTGGTGGAGAGTTTCTACAAGCATAATCTGGATAAGACGCAGAAAGTGGTTTACCATGCCAATGAATGGATGTGCGGTTTGGGAGCCTTATATATAAATAAGATGTTGCCGGAGATAGGTACCATTTTTACCACTCATGCTACCAGTATTGGCCGATCTATTGCAGGTAATAACAAGCCTCTCTATGATTATCTTTTTGCCTATAACGGTGACCAGATGTCATGGGAATTGAATATGCAGAGCAAGCATTCCATAGAGAAACAAACTGCTCTTCATGTGGACTGCTTTACTACGGTGAGCGATATTACTGCCAACGAGTGCAAGGAACTGCTCGATAAACCTGTGGATTTTGTGCTGCCTAATGGTTTCGATAATAGTTTCGTGCCAAAAGGGGCAGAATTTACGAAGCACCGAAAGATTGCCCGTAAGCGTTTGCTTGATGTAGCTAATGCTCTGCTTGGTGAAGAATTGGATGATGATACCCTGATTGTTTCCACCAGTGGCCGCTATGAATTCCGCAATAAAGGAGTGGATGTGTATATTGAAGCCATGAACCGCCTGCTACGAGATAAGGATCTGAAGAAGACGGTTCTTGCCTTTATAGAGGTGCCCGGTTGGGTAGGTGAACCCCGTCAGGATCTTGTTGACCGACTTAATAGCGGCAAAAAGTTTGATACTCCCCTTGATGTTCCCGAGATTACTCATTGGCTCCATAATATGAGTCACGATAATGTGCTTGGGATGCTGAAATACCTGGATATGCACAACCGTAAGGATGATAAGGTGAAACTGATTTTCCTTCCATGCTATCTCACAGGTGACGACGGGGTCATTAACCTTAGTTATTATGATGTGGTGCTTGGCAATGACCTGTGCATTTATCCTTCCTATTATGAACCTTGGGGATATACTCCTTTGGAAGCAATCGCTTTCAAGGTACCCTGCATCACTACCGATTTGGCTGGTTTCGGACTTTGGGCAAATACGGTGAAGGGTGGTTATTCCGAGATAGAGGACGGTGTGAAGGTTATCCATCGTACAGATTATAACTATTCAGAAGTGGCTGACGCCATTAAAGATACGGTTGCCCAGTATTCAAACTATACGGCTGAAGAGGTAAAGAAATGCCGTCAGAATGCAGATAAGCTTTCAAAGAAAGCTCTTTGGAAAGAGTTTATCAAGTATTATGAGCAGGCTTATGATATGGCTCTCCGCAAGGCTGAAGCCAGAAAGTAATGTATTGACGGAATGTTCTTAAACAGAGTGAATTAAATAGAAGTATTAGATATAAACTTAAACAGAGAAATTATGAAGATTAAAGCAGATTATGCCAGCGCCCCTCAATGGAAGGAGTTAGCAGTGAAGTCAAAACTGCCCGAAGATTTGAAGTGTCTGGACGAACTCGCTCACAACATGTGGTGGGCGTGGAATTATGAGGCCCGTGAACTTTGGAGAAGTCTTGACGAAGCACTTTATGAGGAAGTTGGTCATAACCCCGTTCTCTTGCTCGAACGTCTGAGTTACGATCGCAAGAAGGAGATTGTGAAGGATAAGACCATCATGAAGAACGTGAAAGAGGTATATAAACTCTTCCGCAAGTATATGGACGTGAAGCCTGATGCCCAGCGTGCTTCCGTGGCTTATTTCTGTATGGAATTTGGTCTTAATCAGGTGCTGAAGATCTATTCCGGTGGTCTTGGCATGCTTGCCGGTGACTATCTGAAGGAGGCTTCCGACTCTAATGTAGATATGTGCGCTGTAGGTTTCCTGTATCGTTTCGGCTATTTCAAGCAGAGCCTTTCAATGGACGGACAGCAGATTGCTGTATATGATGCACAGAACTTCAATTCTCTCCCCGTGGAGCGTCAACTGAACGAGGATGGAACTCCGATGGTTGTTGACGTGCCATATATGAACTATCAGGTACATGCTTATGTATGGCGTGTGAATGTGGGCCGCATCAAGTTGTATCTGCTTGATACTGATAATGAGATGAACTCCGAGTTCGACAAGCCTATCACTCACTCTCTCTATGGCGGCGATTGGGAAAACCGCTTGAAGCAGGAGATTCTGCTCGGTATCGGTGGTATGCTGACGCTGAAGAAACTTGGCATCAAGAAGGATATCTACCATTGCAATGAGGGACATGCAGCTCTCTGCAATCTCCAGCGTTTGGTTGACTATATTCAGGAAGGATTGACCTTCAATCAGGCAATGGAGCTGGTTCGTGCAAGTGGTCTTTACACCTGCCATACTCCGGTGCCTGCTGGTCATGACTACTTCGACGAGCAGCTCTTTGGCAAGTACATGGGTGGATATCCTGCCTTGCTCGGCATTTCATGGGATGAATTCATCGGCATGGGCCGTACCAACCCCGATGATAAGAGCGAAAAGTTCTCCATGTCAACCTTCGCTATCAACACCTGTCAGGAGGTGAATGGTGTGTCAAAACTTCACGGATGGGTTTCCCAGAAGATGTTCGCTCCTATCTGGAAGGGCTATTTCCCCGAGGAGAATGCCGTGGGCTATGTGACCAATGGTGTTCACTTCCCTTCATGGGCAGCTACCGAATGGCGTCATCTTTATGAGAAGTACTTCGACAAGAACTTCATGAACGACCAGAGCAACGAGGAAATCTGGCATGCCATCTATAATGTGCCCGATGAGGATATCTGGGCTACTCGCATGGCTCTGAAGAAGAAGCTTACCGATTATATCCGCGACAAGTTCCGTGCTAACTGGCTGAAGAACCAGGGTGATCCTTCGCGCGTGCTTTCTCTGCTGGAGAAGATTAACCCGAATGCCCTGATGATTGGCTTCTGCCGTCGTTTTGCTACTTACAAGCGTGCTCATTTGCTCTTCACCGATCTTGACCGTCTGTCTAAGATTGTGAACAATCCTGAGCATCCCGTTCAGTTCCTCTTTGCCGGTAAGGCACACCCCGCCGATGGCGCAGGTCAGGGACTGATCAAGAAGATCTACGAAATCAGCCAGCGTCCTGAGTTCCTGGGTAAGATTATTTTCCTGGAGGACTACGATTTCCGTCTGGCCCGCCGCCTTGTGTCGGGTGTTGACATTTGGATGAATACACCGACACGTCCTCTTGAAGCCTCAGGTACTTCCGGCGAAAAGGCTGAGATGAATGGTGTGGTTAACCTTTCCGTGCTCGACGGATGGTGGCTTGAAGGCTATCGTGAGGGTGCTGGATGGGCACTTACCGAGAAGCGCACCTACGATAATCAGGGCTATCAGGATCAGCTTGATGCTGCCACGATCTATGGATTGCTGGAGAACGACATCGTGCCGCTCTACTATGCCAAGAACGAGAAGGGCTACTCCGAGGGCTGGATAAACGTTATCAAGAACTCTATCGCCACTATTGCTCCTCACTACACCATGAAGCGTCAGCTCGACGACTACTATGACAAGTTCTATCAGAAAGAGGCCAAGCGCTTCAAGGAACTCTCGGCCAACAACAACCAGATTGCCAAGGAAATCGCTCTCTGGAAGGAGACCGTTGCTGAGCGTTGGGATTCTATCCATGTGGTTTCCAAGGAGAACAATATGCCTCAGGCCGGTCCAGAGACAGGCGAGGAATACAAGTTCACTTTCGTAGTTGACGAGCAGGGACTTGACGATGCTATCGGACTTGAGTTCGTTGCACTTACCCAGAACGAAAAAGGTGAAGACTGCATCAAGGAGATTTATCCGTTCAAGGTGGTCAAGAAGGAAGGCAATCTCTACACATTCGAGTGTGTTACGGATCAGCCAGACGCAGGTCTTTACAAGTGTGCCGTGCGTATGTATCCCAAGAACGACTTGCTGCCACACCGTCAGGACTTCGCTTACGTGAAGTGGTTTGAGTTCTAAGTTTTTATATCTAGTATAGCAAAGGGGGCTGTTCCAAATAAGGAGCAGCCCCTTTTCAAATCCTAAATGCATCATTTGCGATGCCTAAGTGTATCATTTGCGAATGCTAAATGCATCATTTCCAAAGTTTGGATGCTTTGTTTCCAAAGTCTGGAAAGGATGCTTCCAAAGTCTGGAAGCATTGCTTCCAATGGGTGGAAAGAATGCTTCCAATGGGTGGAAGCAAAGCGCCTGTTCTATATTAGAATTGCCGTAATGCAGAGAGCAGTTCGTTGTTTTCGCTCTTGTTGCCAATCGTGATGCGCAGGCAGTTTTGGCAGAGTGCGACTCGTGAACGATTGCGCACAATGATACCTTTATTGACTAGATAGTCGTAGGTTTTCTGGGCATCATTCACCTTGGCAAGGAAGAAGTTTGCATCCGTTGGGTACACTTTCTGGCAGATAGGCAACTCCTTGAAGGCCTGCATCATACGGGTGCGTTCCTGAAGCAAGAGTTTTACCCATTTATCTACTTCGAATGGGTCTTTCAATGCTTCCATAGCCTGCTGTTGAGTCAGGAGATTCACGTTATAAGGATACTTCACCTTATTATACAAACCTATAATTTCCTTGCTGGCAAAAGCCATGCCCAATCTGATGGCTGCACATCCCCAAGCCTTGCTCAGCGTGTTGAGCACAATAAGGTTCGGAAACTGACTGATAGCCGTGCGAAGCGGCTTTTCGGAAGCAAAGTCGCTATAGGCTTCATCCACGATGACTAATCCGTCGAAACTGGTGATGACCTTCAGGATGGCCTCGCGGTTGATGCTGTTACCCGTTGGATTGTTAGGTGAACATATCCATATGATTTTGGTATTCTTGTCACAGGCAGCAAGCAGTTTTTCTGCCGTAATCTGGTATTGTTCATCAAGCAAGACGGGCCGATATTCCACGTCGTTGATATCGGCGCAGACTTTATACATTCCGTAGGTTGGCTCTATGGCCACCACGTTGTCGATGCCTGGACGTGTGAAGCATCGGTAGGGCAGGTCGATGGCTTCATCGCTGCCATTGCCGAGGAAAATGCATTCGGCAGGTATCCCTTTCACCTTCGAAATCCTTTCCTTGAGTTCCTGCTGCAAGGGGTCGGGATAGCGGTTGAAGGGCTGGTTGTAGGGGTTCTCGTTGGCATCGAGAAACACGTGAGCAACATGGCCGCTGTATTCGTTGCGTGCACTACTGTAGGGAGCCAGTTGCCAAATGTTCGGGCGGGTCAGTTCTTCTAATGTTCTCATATTGTGGGAAACCAGCGGTAAACGCCAGTCAATCAGGCTTTTATTGTTTGTTTAAACTTTGTATACGTACGGTCATAGCATTGCGGTGAGCCTGCAGCTGCTCGTTCTCAGCCATCACTTCTACGGCACGCCCGATGGAGCGGATGCCTTCCTCGGTGAGATGCTGGAAGGTCACTTTGCGGCAATAACTATCCAGATTCACGCCGTTGTAGGCCACGGCATACCCGTGAGTGGGCAGCGTGTGGTTGGTGCCGCTGGCATAGTCGCCAGCACTCTCGCATGCATAATGGCCAAGGAACACACTTCCGGCATTGATTACCTGCTCAGCCAGTTGGGCATTGTCGTCGGTAGAGATGACGAGATGCTCAGGCGCATAGAGGTTGCAGAGTTCCATGGCTTCCTGCTTGTCATGTACAAGCACAAGCTCAGAATTGTCGAGTGATTTCATCGCAATGTCCTTGCGAGGCAGAAGTTCCACCTGGCGGTGAATCTCCTGCTGCACTTTCTGGAGCATTTCCTCAGAAGTGGTGATGAGGAACACCTGCGAGTCGATGCCATGTTCTGCCTGCGATAGAAGGTCGGCAGCCACAAAGTCGGGATGACTTGTTTCGTCGGCAATCACACAGACTTCGCTGGGGCCGGCGGGCATGTCAATGGCAACGTCATGAAGCGAGACCTGTTGTTTGGCAGCCATCACATACTGGTTGCCAGGGCCGAAGATCTTGAAAACCTTTGGCACGGATTCCGTTCCATAAGCCATCGCACCGATAGCCTGTACGCCTCCAGCCTTGAATATGCGGCTCACACCTGCAATGCGTGCAGCAGCCAGAATGGCAGGATTCACGCGGCCTTCACGGTTGGGTGGGGTGCAAAGCACAATCTCGCGGCATCCTGCAATCTTTGCCGGAGTGGCAAGCATCAGCACCGTGGAGAACAGGGGAGCTGTGCCGCCAGGAATGTAGAGCCCCACCTTTTCGATAGGTACGCTCTTCTGCCAGCAGCTGACACCTTTGCAGGTTTCCACCTTGTCGCCCTCGAACTTTTGGGATTCATGGAACTTCGAAATGTTGTGGTGGGCAATCTTAAGTGCATCCAGCAACTCTTCACTGACCATAGTCATGGCCTCGTCGATTTCAGCCTCGGTGACTGCAAGGGATGAGAGTGTGGCATGATCGAACTTCTCTTCGTAGGCCATTACGGCTTTGTCGCCGTTCTGACGGACGTCTTTGAGCACGTTTTCCACCGTGGCATTTAATTGCGAAACGTCCAGATGCGGACGTTCCACCAATTGGTTCCATTCCTCTTTTCTCGGGTATTTGATAATCTTCATACGATTACAGAATCATTTTTTCAATTGGGGTCACTAGTATGCCCTGTGCTCCCAGTTCTTTCAGTTTGCCGATGATTTCCCAGAAACGTTTCTGGTCGAGTACGGCATGCACAGAGCACCATTCTTCATCAGCCAGGGGGATGATGGTGGGACTCTTGAGGCCAGGCAGCACCTCGATGATTTCCTGAAGCCGTGCCTTAGGAGCGTTCATGCGAACGTATTTCTTGTCTTCAGCCTGCCTGACGGCTGCAAAACGGAAGAGCATCTCTTTGAGGATGGCCTTCTTCTCGTCGTCCATCTGCTTGTTGCCGATGAGCAGAGCCTCACTCTTCATCACCACTTCCACTTCGCGCAGATTGTTGCTGACGAGTGTGGAACCGGAAGAGACAATATCAAAGATACCGTCGGCCAAGCCGATGCCCGGAGAAATCTCTACGGAACCGGTGATGACGTGTATATCGGTTGAAATGCCTTTCTCCTTCATGAATTTCTTCAGGATGAAAGGGTAGGAGGTGGCTATCTTCTTGCCGTTGAACCATTCCACGCCGGGATACTCGATAGCCTTGGGGATGGCTAGCGAGAGCCGGCACTTGGAGAATCCCAGCCGGTCGATGATTTCAGCGTCTTCATTACGCTCCACGAATTCGTTTTCACCCACGATGCCGATATCGGCCACTCCGCTTGCTACGCTTTGGGGAATGTCATCGTCGCGCAGGTAAAGCACTTCTATGGGGAAGTTGGATGACTGGACGAGGAGAGTTCGCTTGCTGTTGCTGATCTTGATATCGGCTTCGGCCAGCAGATTCATTGTGTCTTCGTAGAGACGACCTTTCGACTGTACTGCAATTCTTAACATCTTAATTTCTTTGCGATTTATATCTAATTCTTAAAAATCGCAGCAAAATTACTCAATTTTGCTCGTATCTGCAAATAAAGTTGTAATTTTGTGGCCGATTGTGAGAAAGATATACATATATGTTGCATTATTATTGGTTTTGCTGTCATCTTGTAAGAAACGGCAGCAAGGCCCGGTGATTGCGCCATGGGGTGCAGTTACGGATACGATTCCTGCCGACGGGACCTTCTCGCTTAGGGATATCATGGCCAATGGCGAACTCATTTTTCTCACCATCAGCGGCCCCGAGACTTATTATGACTACCACGGTCGAGGGATGGGTATCCAGTATCTGGTTGCCGAGAAGTTCGCACAGCATTTGGGAGTGGGACTTCGGGTTGAGGTATGTAAGGATTCCGCCGAAGTAGTCAGCAAACTGAAGTCAGGTGGCGGCGACGTGATGGCACTATTGCCTCCGGATTCCTTACGTGCAAACGAAAAATCGTTGGAAGAAGAACTCCGCAAGTGGTATCGTCCGGAAATGATAGCCGAGGCCCGCAAGGAAGAAAAGCGGATGTTTACGGTGGCTAAGGTGAAGCGTCGCGTATATTCCCCATACTTGAACCGCAGTTCAGGCATTATATCTAAATATGATGCGCTGTTTCAGAAATATGCACCGGTTGCGCGTTGGGATTGGCGCTTGATGGCAGCCCAATGCTATCAGGAGAGTTGTTTTGATCCGCAGGCGCGTTCGTGGGCTGGGGCACGAGGTCTGATGCAGATTATGCCGAAGACGGCAGCCCATCTGGGATTGCCTATGGAGCAGATTCATGATCCAGAAGCAAATATCTCTGCAGCAGCTCGTTATCTGCAACAACTGATGCAGACGTTCGGTGATATCCCCAATGTGAATGAACGCCAGAACTTTGTGCTTGCTGCCTATAATGGAGGTGCAGGACACGTGCGGGATGCTATGGCTTTGGCTCGTAAGCACGGAGCTGACACTCGGACGTGGGGTTCTGTTTCGCGTTATCTGGCTTTGCTCAGCAACCCCGAATACTATCGTGATCCTGTGGTGAAGAATGGCTACATGCGCAGTTCGGAGACAATCGATTATGTGGAACGTATCCGCTCGCGCTATTCACAATATGGCGGTGTGCCTATGGGACGCTCATATTCAGGCGGTGCTTCTCCCGTTATGCCGAGGAAAGCCAAGAGGAAATACCGCTATCATGTATAAAAGAAAGAAGGTCATCGGATGATGACCTTCTTCTTGTTTATGATGTATATTCCTTTCTTCAGCTTGTTTTTGTCGGTTCCGGCTAGAATGCCATCAAGTGTATAGATACGCGAATCGGTTTCATTTTCAGTTGACAAAATACCTTCTATTCCTACTGTGCTTTCCAAGAAGTCGAAAGTGATCACACCATGTTCAACTTCTTTGATATTGTAAATTGGTTTATCAGCACTTGTAGCATACCAAGGAATATTTGTCAGTTGTGTTATTCCTTTAGAGCCTGGATATGTATCACCACAGTGTTCCAATAAATATTCTTTATACGAATCACGTTGTTTCTGTTTTTCTGCATCAGAGTCATCTTTTGCTTCATAAACAGCATAGGAGCTCATCATGCAGCCGTCTGCAGGGATTAATGTGAAACGTGGATGGCCATCTTCGTTGTTAACGCTGTTGTAAGAAAGTGAAAACTTATTGGCATCGTAGTCAACGTGCATGGCAAGCATGTCTTTGCAGCGGGCTTCTGGATCATACGAACGCACCAGATTTATTCCAAGTCCTGTATTCCAACCATTAGGGCGGATGTTCTGGAGTATGACATACTCTTTTTCATTACTGTCATTCTTGATTCTGTAAGCCTTGCCGTATTCACCGGTTTCCTCATCTATCTTGTTGATGTTGCCGAGACGGTAAGAACCTTTTGCCGTGAGGTCATCTATTGTCATCCATCCCATGCATTCACGTTCCCAAGCCGTGTATTCAGTAGGGTTCCATCCATTATAAGTATATTCTCCACCGTCCATCAGATCCCAGTACTCCATACCTGGGTGATTTCCATCTTGAGCACTATCTGTTGTTGGATAAAGATCGGGTAATCCCATGGCATGGGAAAATTCGTGGCAGAATAGTCCGATACCATTGATACGCTTCACTTTCCACTTTTCCGTGTATTCGGGATTGGCTAATAACTCCCCGTTTACTCCGAAACGGTAGATACTCATTCCATTTCCGAGGTCATAGGTATATGTTGATACTTTGGGCCAGATGCAGTCAGAAGAATTACCATTCACACTCTGAGAATAGCCGGCATATATGATATAGAGCAGGTCAATATAACCATCATTGTCTGAATCATACTTGGAGAAGTCTGTTACAGATGATTTTAAGGCCCTGCCAACCTCTGGAATAAGATTTCCTATTTTATCATTTTTCCCCTCACCGTAATATTTCATGTTGTTTTGGAGGTGAATAACGGAAGGGATAACGTCAAAATGAGGTGTGAAATTGCCAAAGCTCATATCCTTAAAATATTGTCCCACACTTCCATAGTTATAGCACACGGTTGTGTCACCGTTTTCTTTCATGTTTGCATATTCAGATTTGATATCCTCGCTGTTCAGATAGCAGTCAAATGTTGCAACCGTTTTCTCATCTGAATTTTTAAATTTAAAATCTGCAAAATCAACTAAAGCGACCAAAACATTTGGGCTACCGGTATGGGGGAAAAGTTTGTAACCGCTTACAGGTTCACGGCGTCTTGCCTTTTTTGCTGCTGATGCCCCTGCCTGATGAAACATTTCTTTATCTTGCAAACCAATGAGTGCAATTTCCTCCTCTGTACGCTGGCCAGCATTATGTGCAAGCACATTTGTGGAAGAAAGTTCTCCATTGGAATCAACAGATGCTATATAATAGGTGTTGCCATCTTGGTAAAGTAATACGCCGTCAGTGGTAGTTGCGTAATTGAAATATTCATCGCCATGTAAAGTTATAGTTAACCGAAGACCATCCGGTTGGATGATGGTGGCAGGTTCTGAAGATGCCTTAGCACCCCATGAAACCAGTGTATATACTACTAAAGACAGTGAGAGAAGAAATCTTTTCATATACTCTATTCGTTATTTATAATAATATTGTCCTTTGTTTTCTGTCCTTTTACCGTAACGGATAGCACGGGTAGGGCAGTGGTGATAGCAGGCAAAGCAGGAAAGGCAGTTGCCTGTGTGTTTCCATTCGGGGCGTTTTCCACGACCGCCGATGATGTCATCAGTAGGACAGACTTCTGCACAAGTTCCGCATTGGATGCAGTCGTCTGTTACGTGGAATGGTTCGTCTGTGATAATCCATTTGACAAAAGCCCCACCGAGTACATGGCTATTGATTCTAGGCCAATGACCTTTGTAAGTGTTTGTCAGACCGGATTTCCTGTCACGGATAAGCGGAATGAAGGATTCAAGCATTCTTTTTGATGTCTCAAGTTTTGCCAGTTCCTTTTCTGGTTTGTCCACATCCATGAAAGGCAGCCCTACATAGCTTTCGGGCATGATGAGCGAGAATACGCTCTGTGCTTTTAGTCCTTTCTTTTCGAGATCGCCATTCAGATATTCCATTGACTGTCCGATATCGTCACCAGCCGTGCAGAGTGCCCAGCAGAAATGACCGTCAGCGTTCTCAATGACCAATTTGTCAATAAATCTGCGTACCAGTACAGGTGGCCTCCATCCATGTACGGGGAAGCAGAATCCTATGCGTTCATCTTCTTCCAGATGATAAGAGTCGCGGCTGTCGTGAGCCATATCGACCAATTCCTCACGGAGTTCAGTGGCGAGCATCTCTGCAGCCCACCGCGTATTGCCCGTGCATGAGAAATAGAATATCATTTGGCAAAGGTACTAATATTTTTTGAAATACATTTGTTTTTAACAAAAAAACTACCTGATTGATACTGTTTTTTAAAATAAAATACTATCTTTGCAAAAGAAATCCGAATATTAACCAAATCAATCATTAAAATGAACAGACGTTTTTTTATTATTCTCGGAGCATTCATGCTCTTGACATCTACCGTTGCCTATGCGCAGGACCGCAGAGATCCAGGCTTCCTGAGTGACGACGAGTATCCCACGAGCAGCCGTTGGATTGATGCTCCGGCTGCTATTGGTGATCCGCTTTTCGGCGGCGACTTTATCCGTTACCAATGGGGAAAGCAGCAGCGCGTGGGGAAGAGCCTGCAGGAAGCCATTATGGACCAGCATTTCGAATTGGATATCGTGATTCCTTTCTTTGCCAATCTGACAGGACTTGACGTGACCCGTGAGAACACGCCGGAGATATTCTTGCAGATTTCGAGGTCGATAGCCGATGCCCGCGTCAACAACAAGGCCGCCAAGAACTTCTATCAGCGCTATCGCCCGATGAAGGTGTTTAATGAAGGCTCGGTGGAACCTACGGCAGATGAATACGGTTTTTCATCTTTCTCCTATCCGTCGGGTCATTCCGTGATTGCCTATGCTTCAGCGTTTGCCATCACCGAGATTGCACCTGAGAATGTGGACACCGTGATGTGGCGTGCTTGTAAGATGGGTGTCAACCGCATCATAGCCGGATTCCATTATGAGAGCGATTTGCTTCCGGCGATGGTTGTGGCAGCAGCTACCTTTGCACAGCTTCACAACAATGCCGGTTATCAGGCTCAGTTGGCAAAAGCCCGCGAAGAATACCGTAAGATGAAAGGAATAAAGGCCCAGAAGGTACGCATCGGCAAATTGCAGCCCGGCCCTTGGCTTACCGCCGAGTCGCGTCCTTGTGGAGCCCGTTATCTTGCGCTCCCAGCTGATACCAATGATGTGGAGTTCTATGATGACTGGATGCGTTATCAGATGGGTAAGAAAGACCGCACACCTGAGCGAATGAAAGTGGCTCTTGCCGATACGGCCATCACTTTCAAGGGCGTGATGAGCCGTATGGAGGAAGTGCTGGGATTCCAAGTCTCCGAAAAGGATCTTCCTGCCACCTATGCTCTCTTGCAGAAGGCTCATGCTGATTTCGTGGAGGTATGTTCTACTACGGCTCAGAAGGCCCGTAAGCGTCCATACGTGAAAGCCGGTGATGCTTCCGGTCTCCCGGAGCTTGATGCTACGCTTTGTCCTACCACCATTGGCCCATCCTGTCATGCTTCTGTAGGATTCGGCTTTGGCCTGCTGTTGTCTGAACTGTTTCCTGATAAGAAAGACGAACTCATCGCCCGCGGACTTGACTACGGAAAGAGCCGCGTCGTTGCCGGACTTGAGTATATGAGTGACGTTTGGAGCGCACGCTCGCTTTCGGCAGCCACTTTTGCATGTCTCAATGCTGACTATGCCTATCTGGCACAATTGGCCAAGGCAAAGAAAGAAATTCAGAAATGGCAGGCTAAACTGGCCAAGCAGAAAGCCGCTTAATCATGGCTCGGAAACTGTCCGCTGATTGCAGCGGGAACAAAGTAAATTAGTTTGTTCTTCAAAGTATCATCGGAAGCCTTTCAAAGTATCATCGGATGAAGTACAAAGTAAATTAGTTTGTACCCGGCCTGATTATAGTCTGGATGGCAAGCACAAATAAAACGAGGGTATGCCCATGATGACATACCCTCGTTTTTTATCAGTTGCTGCCAGATGCTTAGACAATACCCTGAGCCATCATAGCCTTGGCAACCTTGATGAAGCCTGCCACGTTGGCACCCTTCACGTAGTTGATGTAACCGTCGGCCTCAGTTCCGTACTTCACGCAGTTCTCGTGAATGTCGTTCATGATGCGCTTCAGATAGTTGTCAACTTCCTCAGCTGTCCAGCTCAGACGCTCAGAGTTCTGACTCATCTCAAGACCAGATACCGATACACCACCGGCGTTGCTGGCCTTACCAGGAGAGTAGAGAATCTTGGCATCCTGGAAGATCTTGATAGCTTCGGGCAGGGTAGGCATGTTGGCACCCTCGGCTACGGCAATCACGCCATTGTCAACCAGAGCCTGAGCCTGCTCGGCGTTGATTTCGTTCTGAGTAGCGCAAGGAAGTGCGATGTCGGCCTTCTCGTGCCAGGGGCGTTCGCCAGCCACATATTTTGCGTTTGGATATTCCTCAACATATTCCTTGATACGTCCGCGCTCCACGTTCTTCAGCTGCATGATGTAGTCGAGCTTGGCGCGGTCGATACCCTCGGGATCGTAGATGTAACCGTCAGAGTCTGACATGGTCATGGGGATGGCACCCAGCTGGATGCACTTCTCGGCAGCATACTGAGCCACGTTACCAGCACCAGAAATCAGGACTTTCTTACCCTTCAGTTCGATACCGCGAGTCTGAAGCATTGAAACAAGGAAGTAAACCGTACCGTAACCAGTAGCCTCAGGACGGATGAGTGAACCGCCGAACTGGATGCCCTTACCGGTGAGCACACCCTGGAACTGGTGAGTCAGCTTCTTATACTGACCGAACATATAGCCAACCTCGCGGCCACCAACACCGATGTCGCCTGCGGGTACGTCCTCATCGGGACCGATGTGACGATACAGCTCATTCATGAATGCCTGGCAGAAGCGCATCACTTCAGCATCGCTCTTACCGCGGGGAGAGAAGTCGGAACCACCCTTTGCACCACCCATGGGCAGCGTGGTCAGAGAGTTCTTGAAAGTCTGCTCGAAAGCGAGGAACTTCAGGATACCGAGGTTCACCGACTTGTGGAAACGTATACCGCCTTTGTACGGGCCAATGGCGTTGTTGTGCTGAATACGATAACCCATATTGGTTTGGATGTTACCCTTGTCATCAGTCCAAGTAACGCGGAACTCAACCAGACGATCGGGGATGCACAGACGCTCAATGAGGTTTGACTTCTCAAACTCAGGATGCTTGTTGTACTCTTCCTCGATAGTGGGGAGAACCTGACTTACGGCCTGGATATATTCAGGCTCGTTTGGAAAGCGCTGCTTCAGCTGCTCTACTACTTGTGCTGCATTCATAATAATACTTTTTTAAAATGATGTTATTGAAAACTTATTCTATTTGTCGTTGTGACTAAAATCACTTATTTTGCTGTTTGCGGTTGCAAAATTACACATTTTCTTTGAAACGCCAAACATTTTGCAAGAAAAAGTTTCAATTTAGTGCAAAAAAGTTATTATGTAAAGCATAAGTGTATAAATATACCGTTAACGCACACAAATTCCTTACAGATTGTCAAGCCAATTGTCAATAAGCTTCCGTGCGATGGACATCTTGTCGGGTATTTGTGGCAATTTGTCGCGTGTGAACCAGCCTCCGCTTCCTAACTCGCTACGCTGCAGATGGATGTCGCCTCCGGCATAGTCGGCATAGAATCCCACCATCAGTCCGCAAGGGTAGGGCCAGGGCTGGGAACCGAAATAGCGCAGGTTCTTGATCTTAAGACCAACTTCTTCTGCCACTTCCCGCTCAACGGCTTCCTCCAAAGTCTCTCCCGTCTCCACGAATCCAGCCACCAGGCCGTAGTAGTTGCTTCGGAAGTTGTTGGCATGAACCAGCAGCACTTCGTTGTGCTGCGGATTGCCATCAGAAGCTTTGCGCTGGATGAGCACGATGACGGCAGTAGCCAATTGAGGCCATACTTCCTTACCGCATTCGGTACATCGTTTGGAGATATTGGTGTGGAGCTTCATCGGTGCGCCGCACACACCGCAAAACTTCGTGTTCGCATCCCAATAGAGAATCTCCTGGCATTTACCGGCAATGAGGTAGAGCTGACGCGGCAATAGGTGGTAGGAAGCACGCAAGCCGCACATCTCCATGATTCTCTCCTGCACTTTTCCGTTTGCATCATGTCCCAGATAGGGCGCATCTATACGGAATGTCCTAACTTCGGTAGCCCCATCGTCGGAGCGAAGCGGTTCTGGTATGTCCACGGTATGTACCGTTGTCCATTCCTTGAGTCCTACGGGGGGCTCTTCCCCGTAGGGAATAGTATATTGTCCCCCCTTTGTCTTCTCTATGAGCAGTTCTGTCTTACAGAATACAAACCAGTAATACTTCATGCTATATATATAATAAGGTGTACTTATTTGCTATTTGAAAAGCAGACGGCGATCGCGTTCAATGGCAGGCTTTGCCCATTCTTCGGGCACGAAACGCCAGTTATTGAAAGGCTGCGGATCGCATTCTCCCATCTGCTCAATCATTTGTGTGAGATAATAACGCTGGTCACGTTCGCTTTCCCAGATAACCCGATCCTTGAGTTTGTCGCGTGGAATACCGGCTCCCTCAGTTAGTAGGAGTCCGCCGCCATTGCCTCGGTAACTGTTCATGGCTACCTTGTAGGTCTTGTTGGGGTCAAATGGTTCACCGTTACTCATACGCAGGATATGCACTTTCTGTCCGTTTGGCTTAGTGACGTCGACCTCATAGTCGATACCGGCGGCTGAGTCGAAGTTGAAGGCCAGATTCTTGAACATTCGGCGCTGCTGGTCGTCTTGTGCTTGATCGTCTAACAGCATAATATGGTCTGAGGGTGTTTTCATGGTATTCACCCACAGGTCATAGCTCATTTCGAGATGTCCAAGAATCTCCTTTCCGGTGAGCAGCATTGTATAGAGTTGGTTCTCATATTTGTAAAGGTTGAACATATCGCTGATTCTGACGTCTCCGGCCTTGATGCAAGCATCGAATGTGAGCGGTGCGTTGAACGAAATGTCGGCACCGGTCAGTTTCAGCTGGAGCGAATGGATGAAGTCGCAGAATGCGCTGCTGCCGAAGTAGGAGTCGCGGGTATAGATAGAGTTCTTAAACTTGCCGATTTTACGGTCCACGTAACGCTTCACCTCCTTTATGTCCTTCTGGAAGTGTTTCATAAAAGCTTTGTCGATAGCTTTGCCGCGGATATCGCTGATCTGTCCGTTAATGGAACGGCTGACAACCTTGTCGTCTTTTAGTGTCAGTTCCACTTCTGCATCCCCCACAAAATTGGCATTGCTTGAAGGGTCGAGTAAGAGAACTGTTCGCCCCTCACTGTTCTCGATTGTTTTGCAATGGCGTACGTGGTCGTGCCCGAAAAACACGATGTCAAAACCAGGCACCTCCGTAGCCACCTGAAGCGCGGCATCTTCGCGGTAGTCTTCGGTGACGATACCTCCATCGTAACCGGAATGAAAGAGACCAATGATGAGATGGGGCTTCTCCTTCTCCTTGATGTAACTAATCCATTTGCGGGCGCAACTGGTCATTTCCTCAAAGCGTAGTCCGCTCCATAGGTGCTCGTGAAGCCAGTTTGGAATACCGGGGGTGAGCATTCCGATAACGGCAATCCTTACGCCCTCGCGCTCGAACATTTGGTAGGGTTTCAGATAGGGATCACCAGTCTTTGTGTCAATGACGTTGGCACCGAGCATGGGGCATTTCACTTCGCGAATCCATTTGTCATAGACTTCATGCCCGGTTTCTACGTCGTGGTTGCCGATGGTTTGCACATCGTATTTCATATAGTTGACCACACTTGCGGCAAGATTCTCCTTTGTAGGATTCACGTAGTTGCAGTAATAACAGGTGGGTTGCCCCTGAAGGATGTCACCATTATCGAACAAGAGCAGACGGTCGCCATAATCCTGCCGCAAGGAGTCCACATAGGTGATGACCCTTGCCAGCGATCCGCGGGTGGGCTTTCGCTCAATAAAGTCATACGGGAAGAAACATCCGTGAACGTCTGTCGTTTCTATGAATCTAAGTTTTACTTTCTTTTCTTTTGCCATAGCGGTGTTGCACAGACAGAGTGCAGCTAGGCACACTGTAATAATTCTTTTCATTCTTTGATTATTTATTATTTATGTGGCAAAGTTAGCCATTTTATCTGAATTTCAGTTGCTTTCGGCACAATTTTTGTATATGGGTTATTAAAATAATAGGAGACATTCATTATGGCATTCGTAGATTATTACAAAATCTTAGGTGTTTCGAAAGACATCCCACAGAAGGATGTGAAGAAGGCATACCTGAAACGAGCCAAGCAGTTTCATCCGGACTTGCATCCGGATGATCCGAAAGCGAAGGCCAAGTTTCAGGCACTTACCGAGGCTTATGAGGTGATTGGTGATCCTGAGAAACGTGCAAAGTACGACCAGTATGGCGAACGGTGGAAAGACGCTGAGGCTTTTGGCCAAGGCGGCCAGGGCGGATTCGATTTCAGCCAGTTCAACGGAGGTGGTAGTTTCAGCAGTTTCTTCGAAGAACTGTTTGGTGGCGGTAAGGGCCGGGGTGGCTTCAGCTTCAACGGGGCTGACATCTTTGGAGACCGCCAGCAAGGTCCTCGTGAGACTCAAGCCTCAGTGCGTATAGATCTCTATACGGCTTTGTTGGGCGGTGAGATTATCGTTCAGACGGGATCTTCGAAACTTCGCCTGAAAGTGAAGCCTGGAACACAACCAGGCACGAAAGTGCGTGTGAAAGGAAAAGGGCAGGGAGGCTCAGACTTGATCTTGACTTACCAGGTAGAACTTCCCGCAAAACTCAATGACCGTCAGCGTCAACTCTTGGAAGAAATGAGGCGTTCTGCTTAAGTACGCCTCTATTCTACAATCTTTATCAGCTTGAGTTCCGAAATAAGGCCGTTGGGATTCACCTTGGCGTTCACGCGGTACTGGCTGTTGCTGTTGTTGGCCGCATCCGTATGTTGTTCTTCTTTATTGGCCGTAAATGAAACCGCATACTCATAGCGGTTGTCGCCAACCTCGCGCTTGCTGATGTTGTAGTCTTTGTTGATTCGCCAAATCAGATTGGATAAACCTTCCTTGTACATCTTTTCCATCATCTGTACTACATCGCCCTTTGTGGCTTGCTCCTTATCGAGTAATGTCAGTTCATCGGCCACGGTGCTTACAAGCGACGACTCATCACGTTCATTGATGCTTACAAAGAAACGGCGGAAAAGTGAGGATATCATGGAACGCTCCTCTGCTGAGACTTCCTTCACTTTCAGCGCTTTCATATTATCCTCTGCTTCATTATAGTGATCTCCATCCTGGTGTTCGGCAAGATAAGCCTGATAGGCTTCGATGGTGTTGAGACTTGAAGCCTGTGCCCAGTCGAGAGAATCTATCTTTTGTGCAGCCATAGCCTTGTGAGGTGAATCTGGATGTTTGCTCAGATAGTCAAGCAGCATCGACTTGGAGTTACTCACGTATGCATTCTGCCAGTCCATATCATTCTGCTTGATTTGCTGAAGGTGGGCAGCAATGGCATCGATGTGTTCTTGCGGCGCATCCTTGTAGGTGTCGAGATAGCTCTGCAGGATGAGTGGGTCTTCACTCTTCACCGCAAACTCATATTCCTGAAGTTCCTTTCGGTCCTGTGCATTTCTGTACATATAGAAACAGATGCCGCAGACGAGCAGCGCTATGATGAACGAAACAAGCAAGGCTACCCATCCGCCACTCTTTTTCTTGGGAGCAGCCGGTGGGTTGATTGCTGTGTTGTTTTTGGGTGAGGTCTTTGCCTGTTCTTGTTGTGGTGCTGCCAAAGGACCTGCCTTCGGGGCAACGGTTGCTTCGGCTGGTCTGCCAGTTTGCTGATTAAGAGGGCGGTGGCAGTTAGGACATACAACATCGTCCTTGAAAAAGATTTCTCCGCATTCAGGGCATCTGGTCACTTTGCCTTCTATCTCCACCCCGCAATTGGGGCAGGTTGGTGCTTTGTCGCTGACTTGGTGTCCGCATTCAGGACATTTTATGATTGACATCTTTTATAGTTTGTGAGTTTCTAAGTTTCTTGGTTTGGGTAGGGCGTCACCAATGTTTGAATCGTATTTCCCTCATACTATGGCGTCCCATGAAGCGACTTTTGTCCACATGGCCGTTGATGCCGTTGATACGGCCTTTACCCGTGTATTGCCAGATGATGTAGTCGCGACCGTCATGTAGTTCGGGTTCCGAATCTGCATATTTGGCTATCATCAGCGGATATTCGTCTATCTTGTGCTGAAGATACTTATTGTAGAAATTGTTGCCTGTATATACGAGTGGTTTCTGATGATATGCCTCGGTCACCATCTTTAGGAAAGTGATCAGCGAGTCGCAAAATTCCTCCGTGGAGAGCTTGCCGGTAGATTCCACATCAATCATCGGAATAAGGTCTTGATCGCCTGGCCGGCATTGCATCATGAAGTTCCTCAATTGTGTACGTAGGGGAGTCTTCGGACGGAAGAAATGATAGCTTCCTACCTTCAGACCATAGCGGTGAGCCAAATGGATGTTCTCTTCGTACATGTGGTCAATGCGGTCACCGCCTTCCGTGGCTTTCATATAGACATAAGCCATTTTAGAATTATTGCCGATGGCCTCCCAGAACACACTGCCTTGATAATGACTGATGTCAATACCGTGAATGTGGTCGCAGGAGTCTTCGCATAATTCATCCGTATATTGGGCTGAAGCCAGAAGCGGGAAAGCCGCAAGAATATAGAGTAGTAAAAACTTTATCTTATTGTTCATACGTGCAAAGTTACGCAATTCTGCGCAGATAGCCAAATTATATAACACTTTTTATTCTTCTATTTGTGTGATGGCATTGTGCAGGCGGCGCAACATGCTATGTGTGGTGGATAGTGGATAGTGAGCCAGGTATGTTAGCGTGAGGCGCTTGTCCTGATCACCGAGTTTCTCTGCCAAAACTCTTTCGGACGTCATAAAAGGCAATTCGTCGATCTGGAAGCCAAAGAGCGATATTAACACTGAGCCGTGCAACTCTGCCATTCGGTTGACGCCAAGCTTATGGAACCATGATTCCAATTTCACGAAATCCACCTTGTCACCCTTCTTCCTAAGGAATCTTCCCATCTCGATGATGCCGTGGAGGGACGTGTGTCCGGAAATGGTCTGGTCAATATTGTAGAGCATGATGTTGAGCATGTCAAGCGTGTCGAGTGATGTGTCGATGGCATGGTATTCTGTCTTGGCGATGCTGCGGAACTTCCTTCCCTGCGTGTGGTCTTCGAAATTGATGGAGCTATGAGGCGCATCTTCTTTGATATACATCAGCACTTCTTCGCGCTCTGCCCTTCGGTAGAGTGCTTCCCATTTGTATTTCGACATGGGTTCCATCGGTTCATTCTCTCCGAAAGCTCCATTGCGGAGCATACGGAAGTAGTTGCGAGTCAATACATTCATATCTGGATAGTTCTGTTTTTTCTTGCTAACTGTAGCGTTTGGGCAACCTGAGCATGATGGCCAGCAAGGCAGATATGCCCAAAGCCATCGGGTAGTAGAGGAAGGGTATGATGTCAATAGGGTTCAGGTGAGCGAGCCCTGCAGCCATCAGCAATTGTGCACCATAGGGAATGATGCCCTGTGTGAAGCAGGAGAACGTGTCAAGCAGGGATGCACATTTTCGGTTGTCCACGCCGAAACGGTCGCCAATCTGCTTGGCAATACCACCTACGGTAATGATGGCTACCGTGTTGTTAGCCGTGCAGATATTGGTCAGCGTGACTAAGGCGGCTATCGAGAACTCTGCACCTCTCTTGCTGCTCACATGGGCCGTCAGCTTTTGGATGATGAAGTCAATGCCACCGTTCTTTCGGACGATCTCAAGAAGTCCACCTGCCATCATGGTGATGATAATCAGTTCGCCCATGCCCAGAATGCCATCTCCCATTGCTTTGAACCATCCATACACATCGTATGAACCATTAAGCATTCCGATGATTCCCGTCAGTATCAGTCCCAAAGTAAGTACGGCCATCACATTCATGCCGAATATGGCCGTGATGAGTACCACCAGATAGGGAACCACTTTGAGCAGTTCTATCTGCGGGATGTTGGATGGCGACTGCATGGAGGTGCCCATCAGGGAATAGATGCCCAAGATAATCAGGGCAGCGGGGGCCGCAATATAGAAGTTCACACGGAACTTATCGCTCAGACGGCATCCTTGTGTCTGTGTAGCGGCTATGGTGGTGTCGCTGATAAACGAAAGATTGTCACCGAAAAAAGCTCCTCCCACTACAACGGCTGTCATCATCGCATTCGGCGTGCCAGTGCTCTGGGCAATTCCTGCTGCAATGGGCACCAGGGCAACAATGGTGCCTACGCTTGTGCCGATACTTAATGAAATAAAGCAGGCGGCCAGAAAGAGTCCTGCCAGCAGCAGTTCTGCAGGAAGCAGAGTCAGCGTGAGATTCACAGTGGCATCAATGCTACCCATCAGTTTGGCAGAGTTGGCAAACGCCCCTGCCATGACGAAAATCCATAGCATCAGCATCAGGTTGCCGGTTCCTGCTCCACGGCTGAAGGTCTCGATACGCTTCTGCAGGGGCTGATTGCCCGAGATGGCAACGGCAAAGATGCTGCTGATCATGAAGGCAACGGTGATGGGCACCTTGTAGAAGTCACGTGCTATAATGCTCGTCACTAGATAGAGGACGATGAACACCAGTAGCGGTGACAATGCGATAAAACCTTTCTTATTACTCATTATTGCCTGCAAAGGTACGAAGAAGTGAGCATAAAAGCAAGAATTTCGCATTTTTTATATATCATCCGCTGCCTTTCAACGGATGATACTTTGAAGGTCAACGGATGATACTTTGAATACCGTTGGATGATACTTTGTTTTCCGGTGTATTTTAGAGTGTCACACCATTCTTGAAAATGGATATCTCCCGGTATCCGTTTTTCTCGTTCTGTGAAGGCTCACCGTTAGCCACGCTGATAATCTTGTCAATAAAGTCGTTGAGCACTTCCTTCATCGGACGACCCTCTACCAATTGTCCAGCATTGAAGTCAATCCAATTGGGCTTGTTATGGAAAAGATTGCTGTTCGTGCTTATCTTCATGGTTGGGATGAAAGTGCCGAAAGGTGTGCCGCGGCCAGTAGTGAAAAGTACAATCTGACAACCGGAAGCTGCAAGAGCTGTTGAGGCTACAAGGTCGTTGCCGGGTGCTGAGAGCAGATTCAAGCCTTTCACCTGCAGACGGTCACCATAGCCGAGCACTCCGCTTACCGGAGCACGTCCACATTTCTGTGTACAGCCCAAAGCCTTGTCTTCGAGTGTTGAGATACCGCCGGCCTTGTTGCCTGGACTGGGATTCTCGCCCACGGGTTCACCGTGGGAAAGGAAATACTCCTTGAAATCGTTGATCAGTTTCACGGTCTGCTCGAAGAGGGCAGGGGTCTCGCAACGGTTCATGAGGATGGTCTCTGCTCCGAACATTTCTGGTACTTCCGTCAGGATGGAAGTGCCGCCCTGAGCTACAAGGAAATCGGAGAATTCACCAACGAGCGGATTTGCAGTAATGCCAGAGAATCCGTCAGATCCACCGCACTTCAATCCAACACGGAGTTCATTAAGCGGACAAGCCTCGCGCTTATCTTGTTTGGCAATGTTATAAAGGCCGCGGAGAATCTCCATGCCAGCCTCCACCTCATCACCTTCTACTTTCTGGGTGACGAGCAGTTTGATGCGGTCATGATCGTAGTCGCCGAGCATAGCCATGAAATCATCTGGCTGGTTGTTCTCGCATCCGAGCGAAAGTACGAGTACTGCTCCAGCATTTGGATGTAAAACAATGTCACGTAACACCTTACGAGTGTTTTCGTGGTCTCCTGAAAGTTGTGAGCAACCATAATTATGGTGCCAGGCATGTACGGCATCGATACCTTCAAGTTGTGTCTCTTTTTCCAGTTGTGAAGCCAATCGCTCGGCAATGCCGTTGACGCATCCAACGGTAGGCACAATCCACACTTCGTTGCGGATACCCACTTCACCGTTCTTGCGGCGATAACCGTTGAATGTGCGGCTGTCGGCGGGTATGCTGAGTTTCTCATTGACGGGATGATATTCGTAGGTAAGAGTACCCGAGAGATTTGTCTTCAGGTTATTCTCGTTGACCCACTGGCCCGACTTGAGATCCTCTTTGGCGTGACCGATGGGATAGCCGTATTTGATGATATTTTCTCCTTGTGCTGCATCATTGATAAGCACCTTGTGACCAGCAGGTGTATCTTGCAGAAGCGTGATTGACTTTCCATCGACCTCAATGGTTTCGCCCTTTTGGAAAGGACGCAGGCAAACCACGACGGAGTCGGCTGGATTGATTTTAATAAAAGATGATTGTTCCATTGTAGATTTTGTTTTTTGTTTTTGTATAATGTTTATAATTTGTTTCTTTTCAGATGGGACTATAGTTGGGTGCGCCGGTAGAAGTCTACGTTCTCCTTCGAAAGCAATTCAATGGGCATGTAGTTGACGGGCTCTACCTTCTGCTTGAGCACAATGGCTTTAAAAAGCGTATCCACACAGTTGTAACCCTGCATGAAAGCATGTTGTGCGATGAGGAAAGAGATGCTTCCCTGACGCAGGCATACGGCATTCTTGCCTACCATGTCGTAACCCATGATCTGCACGTTCCTGCGATTGGTCTTCAGGAGGAATTCGCCTACGATATGGGCCTTCGAGCACATCGTGATACAGTGGTGTACACCTGGATGCTGGGAGAAGAAGTCTTCCAACAGGTTGTCGTATTCGGAACGCTCCTCTTCAAGCGGCAAGTCAAGCTCCAGAATCTTGACGGCTGGAAAATGGTCGTGCATATAGTGGCGGAAACCCACCTCGCGGTTGTCCTGCTGCTTGGATGCTACCTTGCCGTTCTTCATCTGTTTCATTAGCATGATTTCCTTCTCCTTTGAGGCAACCAGCATCAGCATTTTAGCCGCGAAATAACCGCTTTGGAAAGAGTCTTGTCCGAAGAAGCTGAGCGGTTTAAGGTCGGGCATATAAGAGTCTAATAATATAAAAGGTATGTCGCGCTGGTGAAGTTGATCCGTGAATGCTTGTGTGACTTCAAGGTCGCTGGGTACGATGATGACACCGTTGGGATTCTCTTCCAGTATGTCTGTAGATGCCTTGACAAATGATTGCGTATCAAAACGTTTGTAATATTTCACTTTGGCCTGTATGTGGAAATCGCGTCTTACTTCCACGCATTTCTTGGCACCTTCCTCTATTTCTTCCCAGTATGCCTCGCTGGCATGCTTGGGCATCAGGAGTGTGAAGTCGTACGACTTGTTGTAGGCCAGGGCAGCGGCATACATGTTGGGCTGGTAGTTGATTTCTTTCAACACTTTTTCCACCTTTTCACGTGCTGCTTTCGACACGTTGGGGCGGTTGTGAAGGATTCTGTCCACCGTTCCTACTGAAACGCCAGATAGCTCTGCAATGTCTTTTATTCTGATTTTTTCTGCCATAGTAGATTAAAAAATGATTGTTTGCACAGTGATGTTTGCGCACACAAATGCAATTTCGTTGCAAATTTAGCAAAAATAATTGGATTGTGCGAAAGCACAGCGGATTTTTTTGTTAAAAACACAAATATTTCTGTTTTTATTTGTATATTTGCCTAATTAATCGTAATTTTGTGGCGAAAACAACATTGCATATAAATTAATCTTAAAAACATTCAAAACAAGAAACAATGGCAAAGATTGTGACTTTGGGCGAGATTATGCTCCGCCTTTCTCCCAACGGCAACGACCGTTTCATTCAGAGCGATTCTTTCCGCATCATCCCCGGTGGTGGTGAGGCTAATGTCGCTGTTTCAGTAGCCAACTATGGACATGAGGCTTATTTCGTAAGCAAACTGCCTAAGCATGAGATTGGTCAGATTGCCGTCAACGCACTCCGTCGCTATGGTGTGAACACACAGTTCATTGCCCGTGGTGGCGACCGCGTTGGTCTCTATTATGCAGAGACGGGTGCTTCCATGCGTCCCTCAAAGGTGATTTACGACCGTGCTCACTCCAGCATTGCTGAGGCTGATCCCTCTGACTTCGACTTCGATGCTATCATGGAGGGTGCTCAGTGGTTCCATTGGAGTGGTATCACACCCGCTATCAGCGATAAGGCTGCAGAACTGACCAGATTGGCTTGCGAGGCTGCCAAGCGCCACGGCGTAACTGTGAGTGTTGACTTGAACTTCCGCAAGAAGTTGTGGACTTCCGAAAAGGCCATCAGCATCATGCGTCCGCTGATGAAGTATGTGGATGTATGTATTGGCAACGAGGAAGATGCAGAACTCTGTCTCGGTTTCAAGCCTGATGCAGATGTAGAAGGCGGAAAGACCGATGCCAGCGGTTATGAGAACATCTTCAAGCAGATGAAGCAGGAGTTCGGTTTCAAGTATGTGGTATCTACGCTCCGTGAGAGCTTCTCGGCTACGTTCAATGGCTGGAAGGCCCTCATCTACAATGGTGAGGAGTTCTATCAGAGCAAGCGCTATGAGATCAATCCTATTATCGACCGCGTAGGCGGTGGTGACTCATTCTCAGGTGGTCTGATTCACGGTCTGCTCACGAAGGAGACTCAGGGCGAGGCTCTCGAGTTTGCTGTAGCTGCCAGTGCTTTGAAGCACACCATCAATGGCGACTTCAATCTCGTAGGTGTTGACGAGGTAGAGTCTCTGGCTGGTGGTAATGCCAACGGACGTGTGCAGAGATAAATAGAAACCCTAGAAATCCTAGAAATACTAGATTACTAGATAATAGAAATTAAGATTATGGCTAAATTCGATAAGATAGCAGTAATGAAGAAGATTGGTGACACCGGTATGGTGCCCGTCTTCTACAATAAAGATCTGGAAACCTGTAAGAACGTGGTGAAGGCTTGCTATGAAGGTGGCGTTCGCGCTTTTGAGTTCACCAACCGCGGTGATTTCGCTCAGGAAGTGTTCGGCGAACTGGTGAAGTGGGCCGATAAGGAATGCCCTGAACTGGCTCTCGGTATTGGTTCTGTGGTGGATGCTCCTACGGCAGCACTCTACATCCAGCTGGGTGCTAACTTCGTGGTGGGTCCTCTCTTCAATCCCGACATTGCCCCTGTGTGCAACCGTCGTCTCGTTCCCTATTGCCCTGGCTGTATGACCGTCAGTGAGATTGGTAAGGCTCAGGAGTTGGGTTGCGACCTGACGAAGGTGTTCCCTGGCGATGTGGTAGGTCCTAATATGGTGAAAGGCCTGAAGGCTCCCATGCCTTGGTCTAAGATTATGGTTACCGGTGGTGTTGCTCCCGAGGCAGAGAACCTGAAGGCCTGGTTCAAGGCTGGTGTCTATTGCGTGGGTATGGGCAGCAAGTTGTTCCCCAAGGACAAGGTGGCAGCCGGCGACTGGCAGTATGTGACTGACAAGTGCAAGGAGGCGCTGGGTTACGTTGCTGAAGCACGTTCATAAATATCCCGTTTCAAGGGGCTCAATAGTACTTTTGTGTCTATTGGGCCTCTTGCTTTTTTCAGCTTGTGGAACCGAAAACAAGGAGGAGGTTGACAAGTTGAATTCCTTATCTTACTTTTACCATTACAAGAATCTCGACTCCACGGCCGTCTATGCACGTAGGGCATTGGCATTAGCTGGCGATTATCATGCCGGACGGGCAGAGGCATTCAACAACCTTGCGTTTGTAAGCATTATGAAGATGGACTATCAAGATGCCTACAAACTCCTTGACAGCGTTCGTCTAGTGACTGATAATCAGGTGGAACTGCTCGTGGCTGATATCCAGGAGATGCGTCTGTGCCAGCGTGAATCGCGTAATAAGGAGTTCTACGACTATTACGAAAGTGCCCAGCGCATACTGCGGCGTATTGACGAAGAGCGGAATGCATTGCCTGAACGTCTGAAAGACCGCATGATATATGCCGAGAGCGAATTGCATATCGTGGCTTCCACCTATTATTATTATGTGGGACTTGAATCTCAAAGCATAGCTGCTCTACGCCAGATTGATGAGGACGTGGTGGAGGAGGATACAGCCCAATACCTGAACTATCTCTATCAGATAGGTGCCGGCGGCATACTCACCGAGGGCTCATCTGATGAAATCATGCAGCAGGAGTGGGATTGCTTGATGCGTTGCTATCAGCGGAGTCTCCAGAGTGGCGACGTGTTCTGGGAGGCTAACGCCCTCCAAGGGATGAGCGAGCATTTGTTCATCAAGGAAAGCCGCGACCTGCTCATTGGCAACAACCGACCGTCGATGGCACTCATTAATCCCGAGGAGCGCCCTGATTCCTTGATTGCCGGTATGCTTGCCGAGCGCTCGCTTGATATCTTTGAGCGCTATGGTGACGTTTATCAGATAGCGGGCAGTTACCGCACGTTGGCTTCCTGTTACTGGAATATTGGCGATTACATTTCTGCATTGGATTGCCTGGAGAATGCCCTCAACCGCAACAAGGCTATCAGTCAGGCTCCCGACTTGGTGGCCAGTATCCGGGAACGCCTCTCACTCACTTACTCGGCTCTTGACGACAAACCCAATAGTGACTACAACCGAAACCAGTATCTTGACCTTCAAGAACAGACGCGACAAGATCGCCAGCTGGAAGCACGTGCAGCTCAGTTTGACCGATCTTCAAGACAGTTGAACTGGATGATAGCCGCCGTGGTAGCCATGATTCTGCTGACCGTATGCTCTCTTTTCCTTTTCAATTACATGCGTCGTAAGAATGAACATAGCAGCCGTCAGAAACATCTGGATCAGTTAGGGAGGGATAATGCAAAGATAATCAGCGGATTATCGGATCAAGAAGACGAGATAGAAGTGAAGCGTGAGATGGCTTCCGTATTGCTGGAGAAAAACAAACAGCGCAATCTTGAGAACCGCGCCAAGATATTCCTTGTGAACACCATCACGCCACTTATAGACCGGATGATTCACGAAATCCGCAAACTTCAGCAAGGCGGTGAGACAGAAGAAGTCAGGGCGGAGCGATTGGCTTATATTCGCGAGATTACCGATACCATCAACGAATACAACCAAACACTCACCGAGTGGATTCAGCTGCGTCAGGGAGAACTCCAGCTGAAGATAGAGAGTTTCCCCCTTCAGGAACTTTTCGATATCGTGAAGCGCTCTCGGATGAGTTTCCAGTTGAAGGGCATCGAACTGACGGTTCATGATACTGATGCCGTGGTGAAAGCCGACAAGATTCTTACGCTCTTCATGCTTAACACTATAGCCGACAATGCCCGCAAGTTCACCGAGAAAGGTGGGAGCGTGGTGATTGGCGCACAGCAGGAACAGGACTACGTGGAACTGTTCGTAAAGGATACAGGAAAGGGCATGACCGAAGAGCAACTTGCTTCACTCTTCACCCACCAGATTCGTGGCGGTCATGGCTTTGGCCTGCTCAATTGTCGGGGCATTATCGAGCGTTACAAGAAAATCAGCAAGCACTTTGCCGTATGTACCCTTCAGGCCGAAAGCCGCGTGGGGGAGGGCAGTCGGTTCTTCTTTCGTTTGCCTATCGGCATTCGTAAGTTGATACTGCTTTTAATTACCTGTTCGGCTACCTTGAATTCCCCAGCTGATATCGTTGATCCCAACATGGAAGCCTTACGCTACGCTGACAGTGCCTATTTCAGCAATCTCAACGGCACCTATGAGCAAACGCTCCGTTATGCAGATAGCGTGCGCCATTACTTGAAGATGGCTGAGCGTCCCGACACCAGCATCACCCTCGGCATTTCCAACGAGACCGCAGTAGCAGCACTTGCACTTCACCGATGGGACGTCTATCACCGTAACAACCGGGAATATACCCAGCTCTATAAGGAAGCCACCGCTGACCACACCCTTGGCGACTACGTGATGCGTATGCAGCGCTCCAGCCAAAATAAGAATGTAGCTATTTTCTTGTTGCTGTTGCTCCTTTCGGCTATTCTCATAGGCTATTATCTGCTCTATTACCGGCCTCAGATGCGGCGTCAGCACATTGAGGAACAACGAGCCGTGATGCGTAGTCGCGACACGGTAGAGAGAAAGCGGCGTGAAGTGGAACTCATGGAGGACGAGTTGCACAGGCTGGAATATGAGAACCAGCAGTTCTACATCAGCAACAACGTGATAGACAACTGCCTTTCCACACTCAAGCACGAGACGATGTATTATCCCTCGCGCATCGGCCAGTTGCTCCCCGAGGAGCACCAATCCGTAGATATTGAGCCTATAGCCGAATTGGCAGCTTATTACAAGGAACTCTACGCCCTTTTGTCACAGCAGGTGGTTAATCAGGTAGAGAAACCTGTCACCGGGCAGGATGCCCAGGACTATCTCTTCGAAATCCTGCGTCGTGAGTCGGGCGAAAAAACATTGGATGTGACGAAAGAAATCAGCAACTCCTACGTTATCTATAAGGTCAAGATGAAAAACGTGGAATGCCGCGACTTCTTCCGTCCCACACGTGAGAACATCCCTTATCTCATCAGCCGCCAGATTGTGCGCGAGAATTCTGAAGCCACCGACCTTCACGGATGTGGTATCGTGGCTCAGCCCGCAGAGGGTGGGGGAACCCAGTTCATCATCACCATGGCGAAACCCCACGAACGCAGTTCGTAAACTATAAACTATAAACTTTAAACTTTAATCTTGCAACTTGAAACATTAGATATATGGACAATTTCAAAGTCATCATCGTGGAAGACGTGCCCCTCGAACTGAAAGGCACAGAAGGCATCTTCCGTAACGAAATCCCAGAGGCCGAGATTATCGGCACGGCGGAGAATGAGACCGCCTACTGGCGTCTGATCAAACAGCAACAACCCGATCTCGTATTGCTTGATCTTGGACTCAATGGCTCCACTACCATCGGCGTGGAAATATGCCGTCAGACCAAGGAGGCTTATCCCAAGATTAAGGTGCTTATCTTTACCGGTGAGATTCTCAACGAAAAGCTCTGGGTGGATGTGCTCGATGCAGGATGCGACGGCATCTGCCTGAAGAGCGGCGAACTCCTCACACGTGGCGATGTGCAGAGCGTCATGTCGGGTAAGCGGATGGTTTTCAATCAGCCCATCCTGGAGAAAATCATCGACCGCTTCAAGCGTAGCGTAGGCAGTCAGATGATGCGCCAAGAGGCTTTGGTGGATTACGAGATTGACGAGTACGACGAGCGTTTCCTGCGCCATCTTGCCCTGGGTTATACCAAAGAGCAAATCACCAATCTTCGCGGCATGCCTTTCGGCGTGAAAAGTTTGGAGAAGCGTCAGAACGAACTCGTTCAGAAACTCTTCCCCGACGGTAATGGAGGCATTGGTATCAATGCCACCCGTCTGGTGGTGCGTGCCTGCGAACTCCGCATCATTGATATCGACAATCTGCAGCCCGATGCAGAATAAGATGACAAAGGGATGAAGGTTGTTAGGCTGTGTATCGTTCTGGGAGTGCTCCAAGTGCTTTTGGTGTTGGCATCGTGGCTGGTCTCGGCCGTGATGCCCGATACCTCCATGCGTTCCCTGCTTTCGCCCGAAGGCATACGCTGGTTCTTCGGCCATTTCACCGAGAACATGGCCCAGCCGCTACTTGTATGGTTCATCCTGCTCTATGTAGCCTTCAATGCCTATCGTCGGGCAGGTCTCCAGCATGCCATGTCGCTGCTGCTGAAGGGAGAGCGGCTGATGCTCCGCCAGCGTTCCGCCCTTTGGCTCGTCCTCATCGTCGTGGGAGCCATCGTGGCCGTCATCATGATGCTCATCGTCCTGCCCAATCCCCTTTTGGCCAGCGTCACGGGCAGTCTTTTCCCCTCCAGTTTCTCCTCAGCCTTCATTCCCATCGTGGCCTTTCTCGTTTTCATCGGCAGCATCACCTATGCCATGGCCACCGGTCAGTTCCGCAATTTCCGCCGTCCCTATCAGAGCCGTCTTTCCGTCTGGCTCCTCGTCTATATCCTTGCGATGCAGCTCTACCAGAGCCTCCGCTTCGTTCTTGGCTATTGGTCATGAGCTCGTTGAACCATTGCTGGTATTAGTTTCCTGTAGTTCCAATGAGCGGAACTGTCAGTTTCTCCCATGGAAACTGTTGGTTTCTCCCATAGAAACTATTAGTTTCTCTCATGGAAACTGCCAGCTCCCCTAATTGATGCGATTCGTGACTGACTATAAATCATGGTGATGTATTGGTATCTTAGTGGTCAAGCGCAATGGGTAACCCGTCACGCAACCCATGGAGTAAATCATTGCTTATGGTTCTCAATACTTGCTGTTTCTTAAACTATGTTGTATTTAACCTATAAAATCACTAGTTTTCTCTCTTTTTAGTTAACTTTGCACTTGAGATTTAGTATAGTTTATCAAATTAACTAATTATTCAACAAACAGCAAGCATTAATGAAACATCCAACAATATGGATGACGGCCACCATCCTCATGTTTTGTGGTCTTACTATGCCATCATTTGCACAAGAAAACCTGCAGAAGCAGGCAAGCAGCCAAAATGTGGAGAAGACCTTCACAACGTTGAAGGAGAATCCTATCACTAGCGTGAAGAACCAGTATCGCAGTGGCACCTGTTGGGCATATGCCACGCTTGGGTATCTTGAGAGTGAGATTCTCCGCAAGACGGGCAAGACATACGACCTGTGCGAGATGTTCGTGGTGAACCGTGACTATATGGATTGCGCCACCCACTACGTCCGTATGCACGGCTATAGTCAGATATCCGAGGGCGGTTCGTGCGACGATGTAGTGGAAGTGATCCGTCAGCACGGCATCTGTCCTGAGACAGCGATGCCTGCACCAGGCTCGCTGACTGGCGACTCACTGGCCAACTTTAAAGTATTCTTCCCACTCTTAGAACAAACGGTGAGCAGTGTAGTAAGGAAGGACGCCAAGCAGCCGTTGCCTCATTGGAAAGACTCGGTGCTTTCTGTTATCGAACGATTTGTTGGTTCATGCCCCTCGTCTTTTGTCTATAATGAGGAAACATACACTCCAAGATCGTTTGCCGAGAGTTTGGGACTCAACCTCGATGACTATGTCAGTCTCACCAGCTATACCCATCATCCCTTCAACCAGTGGTTTGTCATCGAGGCACCTTATAAATGGCGACTGAAACCTAGCTACAACATCCCCATCGACCAACTGATGGATGTGCTTGACAAGGCACTGGATGCCGGATTTACGGTAGCTTGGGGAGGGGATGTAACAGGCGACTTTACGCGCACAGGGTTGGCCATGCTGCCGGAAGGAGTCATTCCCACGCAGCAGATGCGACAGGAGCAATGGGATGACTGGCGCTTCACCTACGACCATGTGATGCTAATCTACGGCAAGGCCGTTGACGAACAAGGCAAACCTTACTATATGGTGAAAAATTCCTGGGGCAAGAGTGGACAGTACAAAGGTATCTGGTATATGTCGCGCGACTATATGAAACTTAACACAACCTATTTGTTCCTGAACCGCCATGCCTTGCCCGAAAAGCTAAGCACCGTCATGTAGTGGAACACGATTCTTTTTAGATTACTAGACCTTTGAATATGCAACAAATCTGAGAATAAAAAAAGATGGTAGGCTAATATTTCCTACCATCTTCAGTTGTTTTTAGTACACCCGCAGGGGTTCGAACCCTGGACACCCTGATTAAGAGTCAGTTAAATATTGGTTTCCTTAAATCCTTTAGGATTTTTTAAAATTAATATATTTGCTTGATTATCAGATATTTCGTACCTTTGTCCGCACAAGTTTGAAATACATGGATATATTCAAAAATGGTTTTACTTGTTCGCAATTTGTTCGCAATTTGTTCGCAAAAAAAATATGGCAAAAAAAGTTACATCATTAGCATCTAACAGAGTTGGAAACTGCTCTATCACATTATGCCTCGACAAGCGGAGTAACAAACAAACTTCGGAATATCCGCTGTCTGTCTGCTTTTGTGTTTACGAGGAAGGTAAAGCGAGAAGGTTTTATCACCACCTTATGTATTATTATACTGAAAAATACTTTCATGAGGTTTGTAGTACCTCATCCTCACGTAGTTCCCTTCTTTCTGTAAAAAAGTCTTGGGAGAGTGAACTTGACAGTTATCGGGAGCGGATTGTTAAACTCGCGAAAAGTCATAAGACTCTTTCCGTCGATCTGATAAAAAATTGCCTGGAGGGAAAGTCAGAAGAGACGAATGGCAATTCTTTCCTTGAAATTTGGGAAAAAATAATCGAAAGTCGGAAGATGGAAGGTCGTGCCGGAACAGCAGAAAGTTATCAGTGGGCCATGAATTCCTTTCGCAAGATTGTCGGAGATGTCCAGGGTTTTGCAGTTGACAAAAATGTCATTCAACGATGGAATGAGGGAATGAAAAATGGAGTCGTGAAAGACGGAAAGCTTGTAGGCAAGGTGGCAGATGCATCACGGGGAATCTATCTCCGTTCATGCCGTGTAGTGTGGAAAGAGTGCATGAGGCAAGGTTTCTTGACGGATGTAGAGTATCCGTTTTCCAATAAGGACAACTCGCTAATATCTATACCCCGGGGGAAGCGGCGACAACAGTCATACTTGAACGTAGATGAAATGACCCTACTGTACAAGTTGTTCATGGGAAAGTCTTATCCAGAAACATGGGATCCTTCCTACACAAAACGTGTCCATGTCTCTTTGGGGCTGTTCCTGGCACAGTATCTTTGCAATGGTTTCAACCTTGCGGATGCTGCAAGGTTGCGCTATAATGATACGTATTGGAAGGAGGGAGGCAAGGCCTTTGAGTTCCAGAGGAAGAAGACAGCAGCGCGCAGTAATGACAATTCGGTAGTCATTGTGCCGATAATCGCTCCTCTCAAGAACGTCCTTGACGAAATAGCAGCTCCGCCAGTTAAGAATGGCTTTGTTTTTCCTTTCATTTTCCATGGTGTAGAAGACGAGCAGGAGCGCAGAAGGATTACACTCATGGCGAATGCGAACATAAGGGAGCACGTCCAACGGGTATGCAGAGAAATATTGGGTTGGCAGAAGGTTGTTACAGGAACCTGGGCGCGTCATTCCTTTGCCACAAACTTGAAACTTGCCGGAGTGGAGGAAGAGTATATAGGTGAGAGCATGGGGCATTCCCATGGCAACGATGTGACCAGAGGCTATCAGGACATGTACCCTCTGGAGATACGTCAGCGGTACAACATGAAACTGTTGAAGATAGAAGAGAAAACCATGGAGGATTTAGACATCGATAGCCTTTCTCCTGAACAGATGAGGGAAATCTTGAAAAATTTATTGAAAAATTAAGCTGAAATATTATGTGTTAAAAACAATTTTTCTTATCTTTGCAACGGGTTTTATGAAACAAGGTCTATGATACATGATAATTAAATGATACGTTAGAAATTGGGGTACGTAATCGCATTTAATTTAATTGTATTTTTTTATGAGTGATTATTTTTCTGAACTCATAGAGAACGAGATTGAAAGACGTGCTGCCGACCGAGCTGCCCAGATGTTTCAAGAATACCTTGAGCACCACGGTAAATCCGTTCCTGAGTTACCTATTGATATAGCGCCAGATGGTACTGTTGTCAGGCCGTTCCTTATTTCTGGAATCAAATATGTGAACCGAAAGGATGCTGCTGCCCTTCTAGGTGTTCAATTTCCGGCGTTGTGGCGTTGGACAAGAGACGGAATAATAAAAAAGAGAAAACTCGGTCGTAAGGTCTATTATCTTTATGATGAGGTGAAAAACCTACTCGCTGGAGATTATTAGTGAGCATCGGTATGAAAATGGCGGATGGAGTAGACTGTATTTTTAACATACAGCGGCAGTCATGGACGGCCAGGTATGGTGACGTAATAGGACATGAGCATGCTGTATTTCGAGTCACAGGTGGACGAAGTCCGTGTTCCAGTCTACTCCAAAGCCGACAAGAGCGAGAATCCGTAGAACAGCTGAGGAAAGAGGCCTAAGAGTACATCATCGGCACAAGTGTTTTTGTGCTTTTTGGATATTTAGATTAATAACCTCATTCTGTGGTTTCCTTTTCTTCATTGTCATTCTCATCATGGAAAGAAAAGCGTTTAGGAAGCATCATTGCCGCCTCGATCATAGCTTCATTTCCAAAAGAGTTCTGTCCGAAGCGATTTATGTTTGTCCTGCCACCAATCGTAGCTGCACAATTCATGGCATAAACATCGTGAGGATGCCTTTCTATACGTTTCAAACAGCTCACATAACATTTCTTACGGTACTCGTTATAATAGTGGTTGGGGATGGACGAATCCCGGGACGTTCCATAACACGTTTCCTGACACAGCGCTCTCCATGTGATCCATATTCTATGAAGTAATGGACTGTAGTTACCGCTCTCCATTAATGCTTTTCCCACGGCAATTATCCACTCGTTTTCTATTGTAGATTCCTCGCAGTTAGCCCAATTACGCCACAGCGAGCATTGCTCATCAAAAGTCTGGCAGGTTGATAGTTCCCCAAGGATTACCTTCAACCGGTCGTCGTTATTAGCTTCCAGATAATGTTGGAACTTGTCAACAGCCATACTCTCGGCAATACCCGTTATACTGTCAAGGGAATTAACAAAAGTATCCTCATCGTCATAGAACTTGTAAGCCTTGCTCTCTATCACTTCGCTAAAAGCCATCATTATATCCATGGAACCATTATCTTCTGCCCATGCCTCGTGTGAACTGGACATCAGCTGGAGTAGTGAATCCTTGTAGTTATGAGCTGCGTTTCGTACATCAGGGTCCTTGATGATTTTGACGTTGATTCCCCTAATAGCTTGACTCACGTCATCATCATCCAACAACATATTAGCAGTATGTCCCCGAAACCAGATTTCATAATTGCTCCAAATATTCCATGCCAATGCACAGCTGTTGTAGAAGTCTTCAGCATTAGCAAGAAAGGGTTGCTGTGATTTTCCATATTCGGGCAGACGTAACACAAATGACGTGTCACCAAAGAGGTAGTAACCATCTTCGGGTAAATCCCCGATAATCATTGACTTGGAAGTTGAATCGCTATTGTCAGAATCGCTGTTTTGATACCGATCGTAAGCACTGAGAATTGCAGATAAGTCAACGGGGGCACTATAGTCGAACGGGTCTTGGTGTTCTTTCTCTCCACAGTTCGTCAGCAATAGTGTGCAGAGTAATATAAAAAATATATGGCGCATTTTCTTTTTGATTTATTATGGGTTTTATTATCAATATAATTGCTTCCTCATGAGTTGAATACACAACTTCATGGATTGAGGTATTGACACATATTTGACGGAGTGGGGAAGAATATCGCACAGGTAATACACGATATCATTCTGTGCCCTTTTGAAGGTTCTTGCTGATCCGCTGGTAAACATTCCGTTTGGGTACATTACAATATCATAACTCCATCCAGAATTCGTTGGATAGAGAAATCCTACCCGTCCAAACCCATCGACAGATATATCATAGACTATCCCCCCGTTTCGATGCTGTCTTGTAAAATCCATAAAGGAAAATTTCAATTTCGCTGGATATTTCTCGTTTATGAAATCGTCAATGCTACTATCTATGCTTTCTGAAATATAGTCTCCGCCCTCTCTTTCCTTGTCAATTTCGGTCTTCCATCTCTTTTCCATGGCGCGAATGATAGGTATGGCTTTGGTCATAATACGTTTGTTATTTCTCACAGAATCACGCAGTTCCATAGGGTAATAATCTGGAGATTTGGAGAATGTCCAGAATATAGCAAGTGCGACAAGTCCATGTGTATGTCCTATCAGGTAGAATTTACCTTCTACCAGCAGCTCAGCAAACTGAGAATACTTCCTTACCATTTCATCAATCGTTTCCGTATCGTAATGAACGGGATAGTTGAAATATCTGAAGCCATATTGGCGGCACTTTTCTTCAAATTTCGCTGAATTATACTTGTATCTTACATCGATAATCTGTTTAACACCTACCCTCTGAAGGGCTTCCCATTCCGTTTGAGGAGTTTTATAAGATAATTTCTCCCCAACGAATCCGTTGTAAACTTGTTCAAATAAAAAGCCAAACATTTTCTTTTGTAATTATTAATCCTGTCAAGTATTTTGTTTCTGAGAAGCAGATTCCTGTATGCTATTGTTCCTGATATCCGTAATACATGCTATATGTTTTTTTCTCAGCAGTATTGTCTGAAACGACAAAGAATGTCAACTTTACATGCCCTCCGTCAAGGTCGCTGGCCCAGAAATTGTCGTCTTCCCGGATATAGTATTCTATATGCGTATTGCTGGAGGAAACGATTTCTTCGTTTGTTAAAGGGTCAAAAACTTTGATGATTTGCCCTTTTGAATTATATTTAAAGATGAAACGTGTAAAACATTTGTCTTTCCAGTCTGTATCGAACACCAATTTGTATAGCAGTTCTTCGTCCAGGAGTTCCTTTGTCCCAAGTTCTTCGTCCAGACGGAAGATTTCTTCTCCATTTGGTGTATCTTCAGCTTCGTCAGAAGGATAACGCAAAAGCCCAATCAGCTTTCCGTCCTTTCCATATAGATGTTTAACGAAGTTATAAATGCCACATTCTGATGCCGTCCCTGCATATACCAGCGGTTTGCCTTGCTGGTTCTCGATGATTATCCTTTGATTTTGGGGCGCAAATCCCATTTTCGTGTAAATATGATCATAATTGTTTGTGATGAGTTCCCCTTCTCTTGTGGAATCATTATAGCTGACATTTCTGATGCCATACTTGGCAATTTCCTCTGTGGAACTCATTCCTGTGGTAACATCATAAATAAAGTTGCCCTCATCATTTGTCATTTTCAAAAAGCGTTGATTCGCGTCGATTACGTTATAATCCTCATATTGGGGCTGAATAAGGATTCTATACCTGTCGCGTAAACCATATTTATCACCGTCACTTATGAATAGTATTCCCGTGTTAACATACTTGTCGTAATACTTTGCGACCCTTGTGGTATTGATACCTGTATAATAGTTATACCCCAGCGTAAGCAGTGGCACGACAAACCCACAAGTAAGGAACATAGCCAGAGCGCCTGCCAAATTTCTGCTGTTCTTCCAAACCCTTATACTCAAGAAGCCCATAACCAGAGTACTTCCAACCATGAGGGCAACTTTCTTTTCATTCACGGTGTATTGTGAATAGTAGAGAAGCTCCATGGCAATAATGAGCGCGACATATTCCGCTACGTGTGCTTTCCTGTGCATGTTCTTATTAAAACAATAATAGGTTAAAGCCGGAAGGACGGTGATGCAAAGCCAAGGCTGTGCCATACAGATACCCATGAGCGCAGCAACAGCTATCAGCGCGGCTATTGGGAGATTTTTTCTGCCTATCAAGTCTTTGAAAAGATATGTCCCAAAGGTTTCGGGCCATGTTGCGAGATTCTGCGAATACTTTTTCCTGACAGTTTGAAAGGCCATGGATGCTATCGGGAAGAGGAGCAGCCACCCCAAGATGAACAGTTTCATCATGTTTTCCTGGTTTCTTGTAAGCCAGTTGTTGTCGTAATAAAGTTGCAAATGCTCTTCGCTTGCAATGATATTAATACCGATTTCTACCATAGCTGCAGCTGCTTCCCTGAAATGTTGTATACCATAGACTATGAATATCAATGCGAACAAAAGTACGGGCCATACGGACCTTTTCTCATGCCTGTAGAGCATAACGGATGCGTTGGCTCTGAGTAATAACATGAATAGTACTGCCCATATCTCGAATGGGTATCTGATCAGTGCATTGTGCCATGTGAATATTGCTACAGCCAGGCAGAACAATAAGTCAATTGCGAATAGAATTTTCCTTTTCATTTTTGTTAGATTTAATTATTCTGGTGATTTTTTATGATTGTCGATTGTTGTAAACTGTTGCGAACCAGTCTTTCTTAATTTATGCCGAGGCACCATTTCCCTCTCTCAGTCAGGCAATGTTTTATTTTGTCAAACGGAATGACGAAATGGAAAATTCCTGCAGCAAAGCAATTTATGGCATAAGGCTGGAATGAGAATACAATTCCTTCTTCGGAAATACCCGGCTGAGGAAAATTAAAACCTCCTGTCATATTACCGTCTTCATCTTTATCGATTACATAATCAGAAACTTGGGGAATCCACACTCCGAATTTGTTTTTATCCTTTGCTTCTTCCTGCAGCAGTTTGTAAACTTCTTCCTCACATTCAGGTTTGAAGAGATAGTTAAAGTCTATTTCCTGGTTATGAACATGGTCAAACGAAACCAGTCTTTCTGTATAGAAACCATGTGCACCACCGTTGTATTGGTCAGTACACTGCTGGAGAGTCACAATCCTATCGTTATGGATCCTTGCCTGTATGTTTAACGTAAAGTAAAGACCGTATGGGTATTGATCGTTATCGTTTCCCCATTCTTTTTTTGTCTTTGCAAAATAGATGCCTGAAGCCCATTTCCCAATTTCTTCATAATTGTGAATGTCGCCTGTGTATGTCCATCCGGCATCCGAATTCTTGTGATAGCCTATATATATGGCATTGGGTTGGGGAATGTCTTCTTCTGCTGATAGTGAATTGCTGATTACGCTGACTATCCATTTTGCTATTATGTCAGAGTGAATAGCCGATTGTAAAGGAAAGTCAACAGCAAAGTTGTAATTTACGGAATTCCCGAAATCCGCCTCACTTTCCTTTCTAAACCTTTTGAATCCTTGCAATGTCTGTGACAGATACGCCAGTCTTTCTACCGTCTTGATATCAGAGAAATCAACTGGTACTCTTTTCTCTAAACTTGTAAGATAATACTTTACCTTGCTGTCACCACATTGTTCTAAGTTTAGTGAAGCGGCTGAGACATACACTTTGTTTTTATCAAAAATCAGATAAGCCCGGGAAATAACATCACGCGCATAGTAATAAGCCCTTCCGTTAACAACGCATATCGTATCAATTTCGAAATCTGCATTGTCAAACATCTGCATGGATGAGACTGGCATAGCAATCGTCTGGTCACTATCCCTGAGAGAATAAAGAAATATTCCTGATACACCCCCAATCAGCAAAATTAACAGCAAGGCGATGATTATTATTTTCTTTTTCATTTGTTATGCCATTTTAAATCCTTTTCACTTTCTCAACACCATTGATGGCTGATACGTGGTTTATGATGGTCTGTAGCTCTCCAAACGAGTGAACACTGAAATTGATGGTACATCGTACAATACTGTCGGTGGTGCCAGTGTTCAGTGAATCTATTGAAAGGTGCAGCTCGTTTGTGATGCAGTTAATCATGTCACTAAGCAGGTGAAAACGGTCTATAGCCAGTATCTGAATACAGACAGGATACAATGTTTTATCGCTCTCTTTATAATCTACAGATACGATGGAATCACCAAACTTGGATGCCAGACTGATAGCCATTGGACATTTGCGTTTGTGCACTGTTACGCTGCCATCAGATTCCTTAAAACCAATCACTTCCTCACCTGGGATAGGTTGGCATTGAGGGCAATAGAGGAAGGCCTGTTTATCCTGGTGGGCGAAATATCGCTTTAAGAACCCCTTAGCTTTATACGTAAGTACATAATCCATCCAGTCCAGTTGCGGATGAATATCAGCATTGGTGATTATTTCTACGATGTCTCCACGATGGAGTTCTGTTTTTATGGAAGCCAGCTGGCCGTTGATGCGTGCGTAGTGTGCATGTTCTCCTATTCTGCTATGAATTTCGAAGGCGAAATCTAGCGCCGTTGCCTTTTGGGGCAGATTAATTGCCATACCTTTGGGAGAGAACACCATAATGTCGTCGTTGTAGAACGTTGTCACAACGTTTTCTATAAAACCACCCTCATTTATGTGAAACTCCATGTCCTTCAGAACTTTACGGAAACGGTCTACCCATCTGCGCACGTCGCTTTCTTCACGTTCTGCAACAATGCCAATTTGGTTGTGTCGCACCATCCTCTCGCTCGAAATATGGACTTCTTCCCAGCAGCCATAGTCAGACAATAGTTGCACATGGAAGCTCTGATAGCCATTCTCCTTCGGCGAGTCGATGTAGTTGAGTATTCCGCAGGGCTTCTCACGAAAAGCATTAGTTAATCGCGAATAGATCTTCAGTACCGTGTCTTTCTCTTGTGCCATGTCTGTGCAGGGGAACACTACTTCAGTAATATGCCGTGAGCGCAGATGGCTGAAGTCTTCTCCCGTCTTACGCATTTTTCGCCAAAGGCTATAAGGTTCCCTGTAGACTACAGAAACCTCACAATGAATTCCGTTATTCTCGAGAATATTATGAATTTTGGAAGTAAATGCCGCAAGACGCGATTCATTCAATTCCTTGTCTATACGAATTAACTCCTCGATTTCCCCATATTCATGAGGGCAACGATAACGCAGGCTCAGGTTTTCCAATTCAACCTTCACTTTGTATAATCCCAAACGGTTGGCCAACGGAGCATAGAAGAAATCTGTTTCGCCTGCAATTTTCATCTGTTTATCGGGGCGCATGCTGCTCAGTGTCCGCATGTTGTTTAGGCGGTCAGCAAGTTTCACCAACAGAGCACGAATGTCATAGTGGATGGAGTCGAGCATCTGCTTGTAGTTATCCACCTGCTTAGACATTTCGTAGCGTTCCTTGTGTTGTTTTGTCACGACTCTCACCAGAAAGGCAACATCGTCGCCAAACTGTTGCTGTATGTCATCAATCGTATAGTCCGTGTCTTCCACGACATCGTGCAGGAAGGCTGCAATGACAGGATTGGCGCCAAGTTCCAGTTCTTCCGCCACAATATTTGCAACAGCAATAGGGTGGAGGATGTAGGGCTCACCAGATTTGCGCTTCTGGTCAGCATGTGCAGTTCTGGCCAGTTCAAATGCCTCTCTAATGCGTGCCACATCATCTTTTGACACCCTCCTTCCCATCACATTGAAGACTTTCTCTGCCTTCTCCTGGATCATATTGTCATAATTCTGCGTCATAATCGTAATAGTCTTAATCGTTTAACAACCATTTTACATCTTTATGATAGAAGAGTAAGGAAAGTAACAAATTCTATCATTCGCATCCTTAAAAAGATTCTATTTTAATCCCCTTTTACTTTTACCTAAATCCCGCTGTACTTTAGTTTTACTTCATAAGTTCCAGAGCAACAAAACGTAGCTTAGGATTTTGCTATGTCAGATTTTTCACGAACTTTAGCGCTGCAAATCAGAACACTCCCCAAACACATCAACGACATGGCAAAAGTATAAATTATAACTGAGAAAAACAACCCATTTGGAGATTAATTTCACGTAATAGAGCTTTTTCCTGTTTCGTTGGTCTGATCCTCGACTAATTCTTGGTCCTTCGATGTAGGACTTATGGTTATCTGTACAGTGAGATTATGGGGGCGTTGTCAAGCATCTACCTTTGGGGAGGCGGCCGGGTGGAGGACGTGATTATCCGCCTGATGCCCCAATTGTTCGCAGCATCCCACACTCTGCATATGTAGCTCAGGCACAATCCTGAGAGGTCTATTAAAGCTGGTTATGGCCAACCTGTATTTCTAACATGGATAAAAGCGATGAAGCGGGTATATTGCTCATACGGGTGATAGCAGCGCTTATTTGCTTCAGAATGGAGAGGTGGCATGCCAGACCAAAGACCATGTTGAGCATAGCGTATGGATTTCATCAACCGAAGTTTTTTCTCCTATCAATCTTCTAAGGCTGAAGTAGAGATACAACATTTTGAATTGAAACAAGGGGATAGAATCTTCCTTTGTACTGACGGAGTAAGTTCATATTGTGACCCAAGCATACTCACGGATAGGTTGGTGGATGACAAGTCACCCGATGATATTGCTGATGTCATAATGTTCCTCTGTGAGAAGTTTTCTAAGGACAACTACACTGGGTTTATAGTTTATTATGACCAATTGTAATTTGCCCGATATGTTGAATCGTGCTTAATGCACAAACGCATAGACTTGTGCAAATTCTGTCGTCTTCGAAGTTAAATTGGATAAAAAATTACTCGAAAGGGCACTTTTTTGCTATCTGATGACGTTGATATGATATTTTTTATGTAATTTTACCGCCAAATTGCAACTATTTATCGAAGCTAAAAGGCAAACAGTAACAAAAAACCGAATATGGATGACAATAAAATGAATTGGGAAGAAGTGTCTTGGCAGGACTTAAAAAAGTTTCTTGCCAATGACCCTGACTATTTGGCTAACCGAGAGCTATCTAGACGGGTGGTATTAAATAATACAACCGTGGTCAATTTCTATTTGGGTCCCATGAATGAAGGCTTAGTCTCTAAGTTAAATACGGTTATGGGACACGATACTTATGCAGACTTATTTATTTTTCTTGGTTATCCATTTAATGAAAAGACTGGAGTTCCAGAATGGCATCGTGTTTCATTATATGATGCAAGGGACTGCACTCTCAAAAGTTACACATCTCGTATTGCATGTAGGCATTTCTACAAAATAGCAAATAAAGAAAAAAAAGATAGAGAAAGAGAATGTGAATTGCTCGAATTCCGCGATTATGAGTCTCTATTGAAATGTGACCAACCAGAAAACGATGGTGACACAATAACAGAAAAAAGAATGAAAATAGCATTTGAAAAGTTGAAAGAACGCGATCAAAAAGTTCTGCAATATCTTGTTATTGACAAGATGCACGGGCTTGATGCTTATAATTTACTTGATTCTTTTATCCATCCACATGCAAAAGACGGCTTCTCAAGTGATGAAATTAAAGCATCTTGGACAATAAAACAGAAACAAGATGTAGTTTCGCTTATGAAAGGTAGAGCTTTAAAACGTTTGGCATGTATTTTTAATGAATTGAAAAACAAATAAAATTATGAAAATTGACGATATCACTTTTAGTAAATTTGTCAGTAATGCCTTACCTCAATCGAAAATGATAGAAGTAGAGCAGCAACTTATTGCAGATAATGAAGCTATTAATGCTATTAACGCGTCAATAGCAGATTTCGAACTTAATGAAGATAAGGCCGAGATTCTTTTGGGAGTTGATGAGGATATTGAAGAAAATAATAAGATAGATGATAGAATCACTAGTGCTCCGGTCTCTGAAGAAGAAAATATTGATTCAGAAACCAAAAAGGAAATTAAAATGAACAGTAAATTATTTCAAGACGATGTACTGAAAGTTCAGGAACTAGTCGCAGCATTTGGTGAGTTATCAAGTAATGAAATGTCACTTGATGAAAATCTCATTCAGTTCTATTTGTCAAATCGTCCAGGAACATTTCCGGAAGATGCGCTTGACATTGTTAAGGGTTTACATTCTGGTATTAATTTGTTTAATATGAATTTGCAAAAGGCTCTCCAAGGCGAAGGTTTTAATTATTCTGCTGAAATTGAAAATATTGTCAGCGAACTACCTTTAAATCAGAAATATGACATTTATCTTAATTTCTTGTCAGCAATCTCTACTTTAAATATAAAAAATATGAGAGAAGACCAACTCTCAGAAATTGAAAATTTCCAATCAATAAAAGGGAAACTACAATCTAAAGGTGAGATAAATGAAGATGATGTAAAGGAGTTGGAAAAGAAAATAGCTGAAGCTCTTGAAAACAACACTATTTGCTTGGGTACGACAGATTCATTACGCCGTATTATTGCAAGTTTGCCTGAAGGGGATGAAGCCATAGAAACAGCTATAACAGGAAGTGAGAAGGACGTAAAGGATAAGTTGGTAGCGTCAATGGCAACTTACATTTTATACGAAAAAGGAGAATTGAAATCGATAGAAGGAGAGAATATTACTCCTGAAATGATTGCGATTTCAACATCTATGGGAATCGAGCAGGCTAATATCGTTAACGAATTGAATAGCGGGAATATTACAATTGATAAGGCTATTCACATATTGAAAATAATTGGCGGAGTTGCTTTATGGGCATTTTTGGCTTACATGATAAGTTTAAGTGTTTCTGCCGTTGCTGTAATTTCGGCAGCGTTGATGAATATGCTGCTTGGATTTTCAACAATAACAAATATTGCTGCTGCTGTGTTTGGAATATTTGTTGGGTGGAAATTAACAACCAGTATGTGCGATACTGCTGAAGGTCTTGTGAACATTTCTTCTCGTGTCTTCGATGTTATTGTTAATACTTGGAGAGAGATAGCATGGCCTCGCTTAAAAATGTTCTATGAAAATGTTTCCGAATGGATATGTTCTCTTAAAGAACGTGGTAGAATAACACAAGACAATGTGAATGAAGTTGATTTAAATGTGGCTCCTGTCACTGTGTAAGAAAATGAATATAATTGAAATTATAACAGCTCCTATTCGATTCATTATCGAATATATTACAAGTCGGATAGCGGTTTGGCGTGAACGCCGCCGCTATCACGAACAAATATCAGAGTATTTGGAACAGATTCAGAAACTTGACAATAAGTATCGCCCAGAAAAGCCTGATATTATAGTCGCTCAACAGTGCCGAGATTATTTGTCTGAGACTTTCCCCAATGGTATTAAAGAAAAGGTAGGCCAGATGTCTCAAGAAGAATTGATGGAGTTATTTAAAGAAATTGAGAATAATGCAGAGTCACTATTGGGAGTCCACGTAGATGTTGTGGACTTTTATACAAGTGAAGAGCAACCAATATGTGGTTATTGTGGTTATTATAGTCAAAGTGACAACTCACTACATGTTAATGCAGCCCTTTTGTTATCGGGTAATGTGGATTTAATAGAAGAACAAGTTTATACTATTTTCCATGAGTTAAAACACGCTCGTCAATGGGCTGCGGTCATGGGAACAGCAGATTATGGATATTCAAACGAACTTTTACGCTCTTGGGCAGAAAACATGCAGTCTTATATCCCTCCATACGAGGGTGATGAAGTGTATAGGAAGCAACCCTTGGAGTTAGATACATTCGGATTTGAATCTATTTTAAAGGGTGAAAAACAGTTTGAAACAACTTAATTATATTTAAAATGAAAATCATAAAATACATACAATTGTATAATTATCTGGTTTCGGAAGAGGGGTTAAACCCTATTTCGGCGTATCGTTCTATTCAGCGAATTCGTGTATTGCCTTCTGAACTAAAGAATTTAGTATTGCAGGTTATGCAGGGAGAGTTTTCTAACATAGAATACAACGAAGTGACATTAAATGAATTGATAGAGAACGAGCATATGAAACCTGTTCGCGCTATCTTGATGCTTGATTGGATACGAAGAGAGCCTGCTGTAGCCATGCGATACATGGAAACAGAAAGGCTACGAGCACCTATGCAATTTAGCGATTCTGATAAAGATAAAATCAAGAAAGCATTAGAACGTCTAAATTCAAAAGGATCGTGTTCCCATGAAAACAGTTCCGACAAGACCGATATAGAAATAAGCGATTAATATTTAGTAGATATGGAAGTTCTTAATACACAAATTGGGAGAATGTTAGAGCAAGTAAAAATGGCCATGCTTGCACATACCCCTGTCGTGTACATTCCAACTGATCAAATAGAAATCATAAATGATTTGCTATATGGGCCAGACACTATAGATGCAATAATTCCACGCGTTTCATATAAGTCAGTAGACAAGAGTATTTGCCGATTAAATATTGATGAAAAGGGTACGACAGACGAAAAGGGGAATTATACAAGTATAGAGGATAATATAAAGGTTGGCATAGTAGACCCAGACACCTTACGTGTACCTTCTATTATAATTTCATATACATCAGATTGGAACAATGTTGTTTCAAATGTTAAGAACTTTATTTCGTCTTATTTAGGCGTAAAAAAAACAAAGAACCATGAATCACCTCAACATATAGATGTTATTCATCGCTCTTTGTATATAATAGTAACAGCAAAAGAACAAAGCATTCCCACAGAAATTGTTCCATATGTCAAGACAGTAAGAGTTCCGATACTCTCTGACGAAGAAATAGAGTTAAAGATAAAAAAACATTTAGGCGATGAGGGAATTTTAGATAGTGTAATTGATGAACAATTACTTAGCCAAATGATCGTTAGCTTAAGAGGTTTTAGTTCTTATAAGATTGAACAGATGCTTAATCAAATGATTGCACAGCAAAGCATAGACTACGATTATGCCGACTCATCATCCATTATGAATATAATCAGGACTGCGAAAAAACAGTTGTTAGATAATAGTCAGGGACTTAAGTGGGAAAATTCATCTATTTCAGGAGTTGCAGGACTTGACTCCATTTCTAGTTGGCTATACGCAAGAAGAGATATCTTTCATGATCCAGAAAGAGCTATTCGACAACATATTGATATACCCAAAGGACTTTTGGTGTCAGGTATACCAGGATCAGGAAAATCTCTTATGGCTAAAACTGCTTCTAGCATTTTAGAGATGCCTTTGATTTCCCTAGACATGGGGGCTCTATTAGGAGGGATAATGGGAGAGTCAGAGCACAATATGATTAATGCTCTTGACATGGCAGAAAAGATGGCACCGTGTGTACTGTGGATTGATGAAATAGAAAAGGCCTTTTCTGGTTCTTCGAAAGGTTCTTCTTCTAGCGATGGAGGTGTAGGACGAAGGATGTTTGGAAAATTTTTGACCTGGATGCAAGAAAAATCTGCTGCATGCTTTGTTTTTGCAACCTCAAATGACATAACGTGTTTACCGCCAGAACTATTTCGATCTGAAAGATTTGATCGTAAGTTCTTTACTTTTATGCCAACAGCTGAAGAGTGTGCACAAATATTTGCAGCAAATATTAAAGCTCAAAATTCGGCTTATATAAGGGATTTAGAGGTTATGCCACTACGTTTGAGAGCAACACAAGCAAAACAATTATTTGCACCAAAATTAGAAGAGAAAGAATTTTGGCTTAAAATTTTAAATGAGTGCTGTACGGCAGATATTTCTAAATGCGTACTCAAAAAAAGTGAATCCGATGAAGAATTAGAAAATAATGGGGAAGCTCGATTTGTTTGGGGAGATAATACTCGTCCCCAAAATAAGTTATTAACAGGGGCTGATATTTCAGCTTTAATCAGAGAGGCAAAATTCTCTATTCATTCATCTCCACTCATCACAGATCTCCCTAGTGTTATATACGGAGAAACGCAGATGAACAATGCTGTTAGAAGTATAATGCAAGGAAGTAGTTTCAAACCTTATGGAGAAACAAATCTTAAAGATATTGTTAAGTGTTTTTTAAAATTGCATGAAAATGAGTTTGTTCCTGCGAGTGGAGATTGTATCCTTGACTTTGATTGCTACGACGATGACAAAAGAATGTATCGGCATTCTGAAAATGCAATTAAATTACTTAAGAACGAATATGATAAGGTATTATATTATACTATTGTTGGTGCTATAAATCATTATTCTAAGGAACTTGTTAACAAAGTTTGATATGATATTAAACAATCATCTTATAGCAACATTGCCAGATTTTGTTCGAAATTTCAGCTTCAACGAATTTTGGATTAAAAGAAAACAATTTGTTAGAGATATGCATCCTGACAAAGTCTATTATTGGAATCAAAGTTTAATTGATGCATTCTATAAAATAAAAGGATGGATTGAAGATGAAGAAAAATCATCTAATTCAACCTTAAGAGAAGAAGGTCTATATGCTTTGAAATGGATACTAGAAGGAAAACTTGACTTGGATTCTATTTCAATTACCCATGGTAGTAAAGTAGATATTTCTTCTGATATAATTGTTTTAGAGCCAGGGCAGAATGTTGACTTTCCTGTATTCAAAGGGAAAAAAGCAGCTAATGACCATTTAAGGCTACACAAACTAGAGGTTCATGGAAAATCCTCGGCTCCAGTACGTATATGCATAAATGGACAACAAATATGTAAGTTAAGTTTGGGTGAAGTTGCATATATTACAGAGTTAAAGGGGTGCTGCTTAGAAGTTCTTCCAAACGTATTACGTAATAATAATTATGAATTAAGTTTAATTAGTCAAGATGGTATTTTTTATTCAACATTAGTAGTACAAGACTTAATATCTGGTTCAAAGAAGATGTTGGATGGAGTTACTTCGTTCGCACTATTAAATGATGGATATATATATATAGATAAAGGAGGGAGACCTGTCTATATGACATCTCAAATACCCAAATTCATGCTCAAGCATGATGCAAAGGCTTTGTATGTAAAAACAATGAAGGATTCTGTTTTGGTATTGTATCAAGATGGAATACTTAAAACGACACAAAGTATGGATGAAATTTCGAATGTGTGCTTTGGTGAGTTTAACTCAAATGGAAAATTAATTAAAAAATGAGAATATGGCAAAATTAATTGTAGGTATCGATTTTGGCACAAGTACCACCGTCGTACGTTATAAAATGGAGGGGTCTAAAGAAATCTCCTCAGTGAAAGATCTTAATGGAACCAGCGATTTCATTCCATCTGCAATATTTCGTATTGCGAATCAGAAAGAGAGCCTGTATGGACATGAGGCTATTAATGCTAAAAAAGGTGGAATGGAAGGTGAATTAATTACAAATTTTAAAATTGGTCTTCTCGAAAATAATGAAAATAGGAGGAGAGAAAAGGAAAAACAAATTGAAGAATTCCTAAAATTTGTATATAAAAGATTCACTCAGGCGACTCAAGGCTTGAACTATTCTACTCATGATATTTATGTTAGTTATCCTGCCAAATGGAGTGATAGCTTTATTAATTTTATGAAAGAGGCAGTTCGCAAAGCTGGATTTGGAGAAAAGTCAAGCGGCATTTATGGTGTAAATGAACCCAAAGCTGCTACGTGCAATATGCTATTCTTGCATATGGCAAATTTCGAAAAGACAAAAATGTTAACGGCAAACAAACCAATGCATGTTTTTATGCTAGACATGGGTGCTGGTACAACGGATATTGTTATTTTCAGACTCAAAATTGATCCGTCAAGAAAGATTGAGATAGACAATTTAATCTCGTATCCAACTGTAGACAACCCATACTTGTGTGGAGGAAGTGAAATTGACAAGAATTTGTCTGAGTATGTTGTTGATTATATTCAAAAGAAAACCAAAGTTATGGATGAAGATTTCTTTCCAGAAGATTCGGCTAAATTTTGGAAAGATCAGATAGTGTCATCTTCATTAAAAAACAAAGTAAATATATCTATGCCGCCAGAACTTCAGGCTGCTTTAAAATATATGCCCAACGGTAAGTCTGCTATGCAGTCGTTTATACTAACGAGGTCTACTTTTGAAACAATTACGGAAGTACACTGGAAAAACTTATATGAACTCATACGTTCTGCAATGCAATTGTATGAGTCCAAATATAAGATAAAAGCAGAGGATATTGATTTCCTTTTTTTGACAGGAGGACATTCTCAGTGGTACACAGTTCCCAAACTGTTTAATGGAGATGGAGTTTGTGGATATATTGGAAAAGACCATCAAGTTGACAATTCTGAGGAAAAAGCGTTGAATTTTAAAAAATTGAAAGAAGAATCATGGCGCATGTTTAGTGACACATTACCTCATGAATGTGTTGCTACTGGACTTTGCTTGCAAGGTGAAACAATTACACCGCCTTCTGTTTTGGCTAATAATATTTGGTTAAAATTGACTATTGGGGAATATCAAACAGAGCCAAATTTGATATTACAGAAGGGTACCTCACTTCCCTATGACAAGGAACATAGTGAAACCACTAAGCTGTCTCGTGGTTTCTTCCAAAGCCATATTTTCAATATCGTTATAGATTTGTATACTGGAGACTCCTTGGAAACAGCAAAACACAGTAGACTGCAATTGAAGAAAGATGAAGATTCTTTTTTGGGTAAGCTCATCGCCTCTTTATTTATTTTCACCATATTCTCCAAATATGAGTATAAATTTACCATTGACACTAAATTTACTGCCAATGAAGATGGAACTATAGATATTATTGGCTCAATAGTAGTAGACGATAAAACAAATGATTGTTCAACATTTACTAAAAATGATTTAGAAGAAATATGAGTGATTTTGTAAAAAAAATAATTGGGCGGGCGCAATTTGATGCAGAAAAAGAGCTCGAAAAACTAAAAAGTAATTTTGGTCCAAGATTTGTATTTCCAACAGATCTCGCAAATCCTATGATGGATTATATGCTTGAACGTACTTATTTAGAGGACGTTTCAGAGAGAAAAGACTTTAACTTTACGAAAAAAAAATCCGGTGAGGATATTTGTTGGTTACGTATTAATAGACTCCCTGTTTCCCCACTTCGTATAGACGATTATGATTTGTTGTCACGTTGGCAGGGAGTTTTAGCATCTCTTCATGCGTGGAATGAAAAGTTGATATTCTTACTCCAAAGGCATAATGGGAAATCACATCTTTATATTGGAGTACAGAGTTTGAATATAGAAGATGCTACAAATAAGTGTAAAAGCGCACTTGTTAGTTCTATGCCAGGTGTTGATCTTCATATTTTAAATGGGCCTAAGGATATTAAGGAAATAGTATCAATTAACAAACAAGTTAACGATAGTGTTTGTGGTGGAGCAGTGACGGGCATTCCGTCTTTTAGGCAGAAAACTCAATTTGGCGTTCTACAAACATTAGATAAACTAGCATTTGGATTTAGAGATAGCCGTGGTGTTGACGCTAATTATTCATTGATTGTCGTTGCTGAACCTTTACAGGATAGTGTTATAACTGACATTATTTCTAAATATCAAAAAATAGGAAGCGATATACATTCCGAAGTAACATATCGTGTTACAGAAACAGTTGGGACAAGCCATTCTGAAGGTTCTCACACGGGTATAAGTGCGGGGATGGGTATGGGAGTTGGAGAAGGTAGTGCAAATGTATTATCCAATTTGTTACAAACTGCGGTATATACAGCAAATCCGGTTGCGTTATCAACAGGAGTTGCAGCAAAAGCTATATTAAAAGCACTAGGGTTGTCTGGAAATATTGGGTTTAGCCGTTCAATATCATCTAACGACAGTATCTCATTTAATGAGTCTGTTGCAAAAGATTATTTAAACAAATTTGCTCAATATACGGAATTATTGACAGATAAACATTGTGAAAGATTGAGATCTGGACGGGATATTGGATTCTGGAATACAGGTGTATATGTGCTTGCTGACTCTCAAGACAATGTAAATCTTGTGACAGGAATATTGCGCTCTGTTTATTCTGGTGACAACTCTCATATTGAACCAATTAGGACACATTTATTCAATTCAAAGAACGCTCTTGACACAATAAAAAGTTATAATCTAATTCCTATTATTAACCCTGATGCAAATGAGTTTGCTAGGGAAGAATGGCATATACTTGGTGAACCATTCCAATATGTTAGTACGCCTGTAAACACTGAAGAATTATCTTTGTTTACATCGTTACCACGAAAAGACGTGCCGGGAATCCGCTTTGTAAAAAATGTAGCCCGTTTTGCCAATAATCCAGGAAAAGATTCAGGAAGTGGGAACTTATTAACTATTGGGAATATTGTAGACACGGGGGTTATTCAAAACAATCAATATACGATTTCTATCGATTCTTTGGTTCGTCATTCTCTTGTCGTGGGTTCCACTGGGTGTGGTAAAACAACTACTTGCAAAACAATCATAAATGCAGTTTTAGAAAATAAGAAACCTGTTCTTATTATAGAACCCGCAAAAGACGAATGGGTTCGATGGGCTATAAAGCAGAACGAAAGATTGTCTGATGATGAGAAAATCTATATTTTCGAACCTGGAGTATCGGTATTCGAAGGAACGAAGCTGTTAAATTTGAGACTTAATCCTTTCCAACCCGCCGCCATAAATGGGGCTCCCATTGACATGCAGACTCGTTGTGAGAAAATTACAGCTTTAATTAACGCTACTCTTCCTACTGGAGACATCTTGCCTGTTATAATGGATGAAGCACTATATTCATATCTTGACGAAAAGATTGAAGACTTTGAGGAAGAAGAGATGGAACAATTGTCTAAATATCCTCTTCTTGAAGGTGCCCTCCCTGTCGCTAAGAAAATGCTAACAGAACGTGGGTACGAAAAGAAAGTTACCGATAGCTTTGTCGCATGTTTGGAAACTAGATTCAAATATCTAACTCGAGGAAAAAGAGGGAAGATCCTTAACGATTGTATCTCAACCTCTTATGATAAACTTTTTAATCATAATTGCGTGATAAATTTAAGCAAGATTCCAAATGCAAAAGATAAAGCTCTTATTATGTCCATGATTTTATTAGCACAATATGAATATAGGACATCTGCATATACCTACGATGGGGATTACAGAAAGCATGCTCAAGCAAATGAGTTGATGCACCTAACTGTTATCGAAGAAGCACACAACGTATTATCGCGTCCAAGCACTGCGGCAGAAGGAAGTGGAAACCCCCAACAAGTGGTCGCTGATTTGTTCTCCAACATGTTGTCGGAAATTCGTTCATTAGGTGAGGGCTTTATGATTATAGACCAAGTGCCGACAAAATTGATACCCGATGTTATTAAAAATACAAACTATAAGATATGTCATAGAATGACATCTATTGATGATTGTTCTGTTATGGCACAAGCTTTAGCGCTTAGGGATGATCAAAAAGGAATTATACCGACTCTTGAACAGGGACAGGCAATAGTAGCGGGTGATCTAGATGACGCCGCTTCTTGGATAAAAATAAGTAAACCAAAAGTTAATTTATAAAAGACAATTAATTATGTTAATTATGGCATCACATATACCCAATCCGATTTGGTTTGTTTTCGGAAGCTTAGTTACTATAGGTGGCATATATGCATTAATCTGTTATTTGAAGAAAAAAACACCTATTAAGAAACCTATTGACCATTTGGTTTCCCAAGATGACATTATAAATCCTATTCATACAGTTCAGGAACCTGTAAAGCCAAATTCTGACACGAAAGAGCCAGAAGATGATTTTGTCATAAGTGAAATAATTTCTATTATTCATTTCTTTAAAGGATTCATGAATTCGTTACTTGATATTTCTAAAGGATTAGATTCTGAGAACGCAAATATAGTATTTGACAATATGAGTCAAGTAATAGCCGGTCATGGTAGTCCTTTATTAAAAGATTGGTTTTTTAACATCGAAAAAGATAGAAAAGTTTGGGACGAGACAGTCTATATAGAAAAGGCTGGACAAATATTAAAAGTATTTCGGAAATGCGGAATTACTCCCAGTGCAGAAATCGAAGTGAAATGGAATGAGGAAGCTGAGAGACATTATAAGAAAATTGGGAGAATTGGACAAGAAGAAATAGCAGAAGTTGTCGCTCCATGCTGGATATATAATAACAAACTTTTTGAACAAGGTATTGTTAAAAGTAATAATAATTAATAGTAGTAATTATGAATCAAGAGTTTTTAGACACTAACGAACTCAACAATGTTGAGGTTCCAAAAGGGAGAGAAATCCCTGAGCAGGGAGAATTGCAAACCAATTCTTTTTCTCCATTAATTGGTTATGGTTTGTATAGAGTCTCTGAAATGCCAGAGGTTAAGAATGCTGTGAACGAGAAAATTAATGAATGCAAGGAATCATTCAAAGAATCTTACGAAACGGCTAAAGAGTGGGCTTCAGAGAAGTATGAGAATCTGAAAGATGATATTTCGGAGAAATATGAGGATGCAAAGGAAGTTATATCAGAATTTGGCAATAAGCTCATTAATGGCATTAGAGATTTTTGTTGTGGCGTTTATGAGAATATTGCAGAATTCTTTGGCGCTAAAGAAAAGCCGAACCCGACTGCTTATCAGTTCCCTGAATCTGCGAAATTAAGCGAAGGTATCACTGAAGGACGTGAGTTTGGTCTTGATAAGTGCACGGAGGCTGCGCTTGAAATTTTTAACCCTGGCGTAATTTCAGAGTGGGGAAATATGACTGAAGAGGAAAGAAAAGCAATCGCACTTAGCTATGCTGATGAAGTGGCAAAGGCCTTTGAATTAGTAAACTATAGAGGCGTTTATATTGAAGAATTAGAATATGGTATTCTTGGTTCTAACAATGGTGACGGAACGATACATCTTTCTACTCAGTTAATATCTCCTTATAGCACGCCATTCCAGATAATGGACACAATTACCCATGAATTGCGTCATCAGTATCAGAGTGAATGCATCCGTGGTTATCACGATGTCACTGATGAAGTTCGTAATGAATGGGCTGTAGCGACTGCAATCTATAATTATGACCAGCCTTCATGTTACGATCCTTGGGGCTATTCTTACAATCCTCTCGAAATAGATTCGAATTATGCTGGTAATACCGTAGTTCGAAATGTATCAAGTCAAATGTTTAATGATATAATAAATGTGTAAATTATGAATACAATAGATAGAAATCAGCTTAAAGAAAGACTTGTTGATGAAGGTTATATCCCAGAATTCGGTATAGAAAACACTATCGACAATCTACTAAATTTGCAGAATTTAGAAGACAAATCTGCATACGAGATGCTATTAGAGTGGATGGAAACTGGAAAAGTTCGGAAATTTGAGCCTATAGAAGGTATTGACATGAAATATCTTCGCTCCACGCTTAAGATGAAAGATCCCGCAATTATTCTTGCATATGGAATGTTGCTTTATGATCCAAAAAGGAATGCAATCTTCCTAAAGAAACAAGAAAATAAACGGAACTGTTATATCCCCCCGAAAAAGTAGTTGTTTCTAATAAACTCCATTTTTCAATCAAACCCTCATACCTCAATTTGTGTATGAGGGTTTTTCTTTTTTGCCATTGATAGAAAAAGCGCTAACCTTATCTCAGTTAGTATAAAACATTTATAGGAATGAGACAGAAACTGTTTATTTTGAAATTGCTGATGCCGGTGATAGTGTCAGCACAAGAGATTGAAGCGGTAGATTCTATTGACGTAGAGACAGGAGTCATCTACTATGCAGATTCTACCCAAGTAAGTGATACGATTAGTGCTGATACGATAGACTGTGCTAATCCTCCTATTCCACAGATTCCATTGGAAGAGTGCGACAGTTTGACGGCTCGTGACATTACCGATCGTTACGGCGTAGTGTACAAAGACGGGGAGTGTGGCATCTATGATCTCGTGAAGCATGAAAATGTGACGCGGATAGAATACAAGGAACTATGGTTCTCTTACCGTAGGGATATAGAAGGTGAGTACTATTCCTATTTTGGGTGGGAAGAGGATGACTCAAAGGGAGTGATTGGTGTGGCAGAGGTAAACAACCAATTTGTCGCTATCTCTATGCCGAAGGTACAAGATATGAACAACAAGGAAACGGATAAGGAAGAATGACGATGGATACATTACGCAAAGGATTCTATGTATTGGATCTGTTGGTATTGGCAGTTCTGTTGGTGTGCATAATACACACTGTGGCTTATGACAGCGAATGGGGCTTCCTAATTTTGGATGCTGCACTTTTACTGCGGTTCAACAGCACGTTCTTGTTGTACCGTAAAGAGAAAATGAGTATTGTCCCCATCGTGATATTCACTTTGCTATTTGGCTTCGCTGTGTTGACTGGTACTTTTGAGAATTGTATTGTCAGGATGAGTGAATACCCAAGTATAGTTTTGAATCACCAGCCTACAGGGGATGAACATATCTGTCAGAGATATGTAGCAATGGAAATGCTTGTGAAGTGTGTCATCTATTGGGCATGGCTGATGCCAATAGTGATATACGCGGTTCTTATAATTAGTCGCAGACTACAGAAGAAAGAATATCGATGGTACGATTTGATGGGGTGTACTATGTTCAAGGATAGAGCAGGAAAGTTGTTTGTTACGACATGCGTTTTGATTTTTATTGCGATGCTGATTGGCTATCAAACGGATGAAATGCTTTCGTTCTATGCATTGATGGCATTGCCTTTAATGGCATTCTACTACTTGAACAGGTATGTGGGTCGGAATGTGAATTGGTTGGAATATGTAATATTAGCCATTGGATTGTATGTCTATGATAAGGCGCAGTATCAAGTTGATGATGAACGAGTAGCATACTTGTTAGTGAGTGCAGTAATTATTATGTCTGTATGTATCTGGATGCTGATTAAGACGAAGAAGATTGCTGCTGCACTATTTGCATTCGTGTTGATGTCGGTAGTATTGCCAGGGCATAATATATACCAGAGTATGGAGGGTGCTAGGTCTGTCAACTATGTAAGTCCAGGGATAAAGAAGGGATATATGTATATCCGACGGATGGAAAATGTGAATGGTAAACAGAGAATGAAGGTCGGCATACGTGACCGCTATCGCACAACAATTCCGTGTAAATTCACCATCATAGTACCCGATGGACTTTATAGTCCTTTTGCCCTGTGCATGACGGAGAAGCGAGATAGCGTTTACTACAATGTAGAACGTGGATATTTTTTTGAAAAGGGTATTGATAGGAAATAAAGGAAAAGGCTCTCTATACCATCAAACAAATTAATGTGAAGACGATTATGAAAAGAGCAATGAGTATTATCAATTACGATGTCCTTTGGGACAGAATCAGCAACTTCGCAAGAAAGGCTGGACGAGTAAGTACACGGCCTGTATTAATTCTTTGGTTTGTTCTCAAATCCAAGGAAACATCAAAGGCAGACAAGATGCTGATAATATCAACACTGTCGTATCTGGTACTGCCTATCGACATTCTTGATGCCAAAAGACTGCCGTTCATTGGTCGGATAGATGAAATCGCCTCGCTTTCAGTCACGTATCAGAAGGTGTGCAAGAACATTACGCCAGAAATGGAGGCAAAGGTGGATACCATTCTTGACAGGTGGTTTCCTGAATATACACAGTACGAATTAATTGAGGGATAGTATGGCAAAGAACATCGTGTTTTTGACAGGAGAAAGTCTCGGGGCAAATGCTTCTGAGAGTCTGCACCTTTATCGGAGAATTGTGAGTTTCAGGAAAAGTGCAGATGTTACGGTTATTACTCAATGTCGAGACACCTTTCCGGAGCGGGCTGGCTGTAAGCGTGTCGTTCATCTGGATGCTTATAATGCAAATCGTGAAGATGCAACCCGGATAGCGAAGCAGGCAGATATGTTCGTTGTAGTTGGTATGGCTCCTAATGCGGTCCCTTCTGCGAACTTGCTTAGTGAAACAAGGCCAGATTGCTGTATTGCCATAATCAATAACGGATGCTTAAATCTTCCCAAGGAACTGCATCGCGAAAATGTTGTTAAAATGCGGGATATGAATATTGGTACAGGGCTAATGTTCCTGTCAATGTATCGTTGGATGATGGATCTGATAGAGGAATAAAAAACGTCATCTACACGATGGAATCAGCCATAGACCAGTTTCTGTGGCTTAAATGTAGTTAATACATTGATCTGTAATATCCAACAATCGATTATTTTCACTAAATTTGCATCAAATAGCAATGATTTGTAGCAGTGATTTGGTATGATATATAATGTAGATTCAATTATCAGATGTGGAAAAGTCTTACAAAGAGAAGATTTTGTCTTCTTTTGGGGACATATTGCACGGGCAGAGAAGCAGATGAAAGCTTGTCTAAGCCAGTGGTTCCCGTGTAGTTTCTTGGTTGATGATATTTATTATAACTGCGCAGAGCAGTTTATGATGGCTGAGAAAGCCCGTCTGTTCAATGATGAGGATGCGCTGCAAAAAATCATGCAGGCTTACGACCCAATGGAACAGAAGAAGATGGGACGCAGAGTGCAGGGGTATGACGATGCCCAATGGAAAGATCATTGCTTTGACATCATTGTCAGAGGCAACGTCGCTAAGTTCTCTCAAAATGTGAAGTTGCGTGACTTTCTTCTTTCTACTGGTAACAAGATATTGGTGGAAGCAAGACCAAAAGATAATGTTTGGGGAATCGGACTTGACGAAGAGTCGCCTGATGCTGTCAATCCCAAAAGGTGGATTGGAAAAAACTTGCTTGGTTTCGCACTCATGGAAGTAAGGGATAAGCTAAAGGACAAACAATAACAGTCAAGCAATATGGCAGAAGTTTTATTGACGATTGCACAGATCAAGGCGTGTGTGCTTAAACTAGTGGAAAACGCCAAGGTGAAGATTCCTGAGTTTCCTAAAGAAACATGGAATGTTGAGCATCACTATGTTTCAGAACTTTTCGAAAAAGAAGGCGAGCAATACGTCTTTGCCTTTAAATGTAATCCAGCCCTCAAAAATGAAGACATGAAGAAAATGATGGTGAGTTGTGTGGTCTGTTCGCCAAGCAAAGGGGTTGAGATGGAAAGAGCGATTATGTATGAACCAGTTGATATTGTCGTTGATATTATTGGTAGTGATGAGAATGTAAATAAGGCCATGAAGGTATTCGAAGATCTATTGCAAGAAACAAAGGATTTTGATCCTGATGATGATGGTAGATATGATTTTGATTGGTAGATGAGCATAATAATAACAAGTATAAAAGGAATTAAATTTAGAAATCTTCCCGTTTGGATTAAGCACCAGTTGAATCTGGACGGTTGGGTACAACGGCTATTCATTCAGAGGTCGGCATGGGGCGCTTTTTCTGTCTATTCTCACATTAAAAGAAGCAACAGAAACCCCAAAATTGCTTATTCGACAAAAAACAAGGCTGAAAATGCGGCTGTGGATATGGCAAAGAAATACGGGAAGCCATTCACGGTTTATAAGTGTCTGTTCTGCGACGGATGGCATGTCAGTCAGGATGCTAACGGAGTGCCTGTTCAGGAGAAGTCCGCTGATGCTACCGCTTTGGAAAGGTATGCCAAGAAACCAACAGTTCTGGCAACAGCGTTGGATGTCGAGAAGATCTTATTGACTGGTATTCCAGATTTGGCACCTGTTTATGGCGGCTTCCGTGGGAGAACGTTGTCGTCCACCAAGCAGCTCCATGCATGGAAGACAATGAGGGAGGCAGGAATCAATCAGGTTATAGACCTACGGGCAGACTACACTTCCGACTTCTATAGTGAACTATGTCGGAAAAGTGGGATTGCGTATTTCCATTACTCTGTGTCATACGAGGAAGTAGAGCAGATGGTCAGGCTCTTTCCTGAGTTCTGCCGTCTGATAGACAACGGTCGTTTTTACATTGCCTGTGCTATGGGGCTGCACCGTACTGATATTGCACTCTGCACATATTGGATGTTTTATGCTGCGGATAAGGGAATAGCTCCACCTGAGATTCGAGGCTACAGAAAGGCAGACGGTCATACTACAAGTAAGATTATGCGCATCTTGAATGCTCTCTTCAAATATAGGACAGAACAGAATGGCAAGGAACCGATACCAGTAGATGTATTCCGAGAGAGAAAAGAAATTATCAATGAATTATCAAAGAAATAGAGGTTATGGAGAAGTGTAAGTTAAAGAAAGGCGACAGAATATATGAGTGCCGGTATCATGAGGCAACGTTGACGGAACTTATTGAAGATCCGAAGTTGCGTGTGCAGGGGGTGGATTCTCATTATTGGCATTGGAAAGCCAGAGTGATAGAAACCAATTCCCATAACGCGGTGCTAGGGGATATTGTTGAGTTCGGGATTTTGGAAGAAGCACCCCAGTACGGCCCGCGCTTATATCGGCAGAATGTGTATGAAGTGGGCGTTGACAAAGCAGAACAAGTCCTTCCTCCATTTGATATAACGAGAGAGGTTGTAATCCGAAAAGTTTCCATCATTGATGATGTTGAAATTCTTGGGCATGTGTTTCATGGACTTCAAGATATTGAGGAACATGTCGAAATGTCTCTGTATAAAAGCTATTCGCGTGGGCAGGCTGATGCTCGAAAGCCGGAGGCAAAGTGTGATGTACATGTAGGAGAAATGTGGATGCCTTATCCCTGTTTTGATTCAGAGGACTTCGCTAATGAGAATAGAAGTTATCAGAACTTCGTGTTCCGCAGGCATCCAATCACCCAGAATGACATGAAAGCTCTGTCTGATTTGCCGTCAAAGGGTAATGAGTGTAGAATTTCTGAAAACATACCAGCAGAGGTGCTTCCGATAGTTTTTTATGTGGGCGATGGAGATTCTATGCTGGTGGCAACTTAACAAAATCGAATAGAAATGTTTAGGAGAATATACGTAAAGTGGTTAGTTTGGAGAGGTAAGGCCATAGATATATGGTCTAAGAGTGAATATCCCGCAGATGTCTTATCAAATCTGTGCAGCAACGGCTTCCGTTTTGATGGGATGGTTTGTGGCAGTATGGAGGGATTCCTACAGTCGCTGAAGCAGAAAGACAAGGACAAGCAGAGGGGGATATGCCAGATGAAGGGAAAGAATGCCAAGAAGATGACTTCAACTGGGTGGCAGACAGATCAGATAGTATGGTGGAAGGGTAATCCGATAGACCGCCAGTCTGCTGACTACTATTCCTTCGTCAGTGCGGCTTACTTGGCCATGTTTGATCAGAACGAACGGTTCCGTACAGCCTTGATGTCAACAAGGGGAATGAGATTATTCCACAGTAGCGGAGAGTCCAACTCCTTCAAAACCATATTGACTGAGCAAGAACTTTGCCAGATACTTACAGACTTACGTGATAACTACGACAAGCGCGACAAGCACCTGGGCAGTATCAAGATAGTATTTGAAGAAAATTTATGATGTTAGTTATTCACGCTAATGACCCAACAACGAAAGTTCTCTCACGGCTCTATGAGTCGCGGGAGGACATTCATATGCGCCTTGACGAGCATAGTTCAAATGCTGCGGTTATCAGAGCGGTGAAAGATGCGGATAGTATTATGATGTTGGGACACGGCAATTCGTTCGGTCTCTTTTCTACTCCAGACAAGAAAGGACAGTATCGTCGGCTTCTTGTGGGTTCAGGACACGTCCAGTTTCTGCGAGGTAAGCCATGCATTGGTATCTGGTGCTACGCTAATGAGTTTGCCAAACAGTACAAACTGCAAGGTTTGTTTTCTGGAATGATTATCTCTGAACTTCACGAAGCAGAAGAAAACAATATCCCCGCATCACAAGAGGAAGTTGACACAGAGATGGAAAAGTTTGTTATCCGGCTGAGGTATTGTATCGAGACGGGAGATTTACAGAATGTCCCTACTAAGATGCTGGAACTGGATGATGCACACTCACCGCTTACGGAGTTCAATTATAAGAATCTCTATTATTATGTATAGGTATAAAATATTGTCGATACTCATTGCATGTCTGTGCTTGCTCACTTTATCATGTGCAGACAGCCCTAAAAGTGCGGCTACGAAGCAAATGCCTGTAGTTGTGAAAAAGCAGCCCTTAAAAATTTGTCTTTATCGTTATCACAATTTCTCTATAAGCAAAGCTATGTATCTGAAGGAGGAATTGCAAAGGGTGTATCCTGCTATTGAACTGATGCCGGAGCCAATACAATTACCAAAACAATACTATTATGCTCCTCGTAATCGGTATAGTGGAAGGGGATTGCTCAGGAATCTTAGTCAATATAAGCAGAGTACGGTTGTTTTGGGCCTCACCAATGAAGTTATCTATGATCCAAACGAGAAATCACCGACTTTTGGAATATTTGGCATCAGTCCAGTTGGTGGCCACGTTGCCGTCATCTCATCTACACTTCCGTCAAGGAAAAAGCACAGTGATGATCACTTGGCTAAGCTGATGATGCATGAACTCGGTCATTCTTTCGGGCTAAACCATTGTAAAGACGAACATTGTTTCATGGTTGATGCAGAACACGGAAACAAGTTCTCTAAAACTCCGTCGTTCTGTCCCCAATGTAAAGCCTTTCTTAATAAGAGGGGCTGGAAACTGAAGTAATTTCTGCCTTTTTATCGTTTGCATCTTAAAAATATTATGGCCAAATGATGGATTTGGTCATAAAAGACTCTCTATGCCATAAAGAGCGATAGTTGATTGGATGTTAAACGATTAAAGATGTTACGATTATGACGCAGAACTACGACATGATGATTCAAGAGAAGGCTGAGAGAGTTTTCAGCGTGATGGAAAAGAGAGTGTCAGAACAAGAAGAGGGGCATATTCAAGGATCCTTTGAACTGGCGAAAATGGCGCATGTTGGCCAGAGATGCAAGCCTGGCGAACAATATTTCTTAAACCCTTTCGCTGTTGCCAACGGAGAATTGCAGATTTTCATCAGTCACAATTCAGCTATTGAGGGTATTGGCGAAGTAAGGAGAGTATAATCAGAAAAATATTTTATTCGGACAGATAGAAAATCGGCACTTTTTGTACTCTCTACTATTGACAACGTGAAAGTTTAACTTGATAATGGAGGTTTAAGATGAACGTGAAGAAGAATGCAGAAAAGGAGTGGCTTCGCAAGATGGAGGGAGGAATCCCCAGACATCAAACAGAGGATGTTGCACCAGTAAGAGCAACTGCCGCTAAGAAGGAGAATACTCCAAAGACTCACGCGGGCAGTGGTTTCCAAGACGTGGCAGGGATGGATGATCTGAAGCGGTTGGTTATGGAAGGATTTATCAATGTACTGAACAACAAGGAATGTGCCAAAGCATTCGGGGTTACGCCTCCAAGTCTTTTGTTCTACGGCCCCTCCGGGTGTGGTAAGACCTACTTTGCAGAGAAGATCGCCGAGGAGGTTGGCGTGAACTTCATGAAGATTGTGCCGGATGACATTGCATCGACACTTGTACACGGTGTACAGGAGAAGTTGGCAGATGTGTTCAGGCGGGCCGCCAAGTCAGCACCGACTCTTATCTTTTTCGACGAGTTTGACGCAATGGTACCGCACCGATCCTGTGATGACAGGAACTATCAGAATGGAGAGGTGAACGAATTCCTCTGCCTGCTGAACAACGCATCGGAAAAAGGCATCTATGTGCTGGCTGCAACCAACCACCCGGAACGTATTGACAAAGCCGTACTTAGAGCTGGCAGAATCGACGAGTTGATATATGTGGACATGCCTAACAAGGAGGCGCGTGAGAGCCTTTTCCGCCTGGCATTGTCAAAGCTGCCGACAGAAGAGGGCATCGACTTTGTGAAACTGGCTGATATGACAAAAGGCTACAACTGCAGTGACATCAGCTATATCATCAAGGTCGCTTCACGAAAGATGTTCAACGCCAGTATTGCCGAGAAGGAGAAGCCTTACAAGGTCATTACGCAGGACTTGCTTGAAGACACCATCACGCATAAGGCTCCATCGGTGAGCAGCAAAGACCTTCGGGAGTATGAGCGCATCCGCAGTGAATTTTCGCCCAAGGATGCAGAGTGCAGGCATCAGGCCATTGGTTTTCATTAACGACATTAGTACAAACAATTAAAAGATTACGATTATGAAGGAACAGATTTTGAACACATTTGCAGCAATGGGATTCCAGCTGGAGGAGATGGAAGGATTCGGCTACGGTTTCCGCTATGAAGGGATTAACTATCTCTATATGCCCAATGATGACGACGAGGACTTTCTGAACATAGCAGTCCCTGCCATCGTGGAGATTAACGACGAGAACGCCCATGCCGCTCACATGTTGATGGACAAGCTCAACTCTACGCTGAAGTACGTAAAGGCAAACAAACTAGGCGACAGTATGTGGCTGTTCTATGAGCGCGAACTGTATGGAGGTGAGGATTTCGAGAAACTGCTGTCTCGCATGATTCTCCATCTGGAAGCAGCCCTGAACTTCTACCGCAATGCTATGGCGAATATCAAGGAGAAACTTGACAGCACTGATGATGACAAGCCTTTAGGTGACAATGAGGAAGCAGCGTAAACAACAGTAAAGGAAGAAAAAGATGAGCAACAAGAAGGAAATGCTTCTCCGGGTGTTGGAGAAAATGGGCTATAAGCCGGAAATCGACAATGACGGCGACATTCAGCTTCGCTATCAGATGAAGACCATATTTGTCCTGATCGGTGACGAGGATGAACAGTACATTTCGGTGATGTTGCCGCAGTTCCATGAGATTGCTGATGGTGAAGAAACCCTTGTGCTGGCAGTCTGCAACAAGATGACCCGTGAACTGAAACAGGCAAAAGTCTATGTTGACCAGACGTTCAAGAACGTAAGTGCTACTTGTGAATTCTTTTACTCCAATGAAGAGGCTCTGGAGCAATGCCTTGCACTCTCTTTGGAGTTACTTGGGGTGGTTCGCTCGGTGTTCAGGAAGAACAAGACGGAATTAAGTGAGGAATAAAGGATTTCGAGGCATTTGATGAGGATGAGAATAAAGTTTAAAAGCAAGAACACATGAAACAGTATTTTACATTGTTTTGGGCAGGGCTGACAGGAATCTTGTCAGCCACTGCCAATTGGATTACAACAGTATTGGGAATGACAGATGACTCCAAGTATGGAAAGTTTATTCGTCGAGTAGTAGGAACATGTTTTGCTTCCGTTGTGTTGGCTTTCACTATTGCAATCCTTTGGGCTTTCAGTCAGGAGGCATGGAGAAGGATAGATTGTGAATGGCTGAAGCCAGACAAAATAGATTATTACGACAATCAGCAACTGTCCCGCGACATTTACTATCACGAAGGGTATGGGGTTGACGGCTATCTCTTCAACCGTGACGGGAAGAAGGTACTGAAGGGTATCAAGTGGATATCTACGCCCTTGGGTAGCGACTCGCTTGTATGTTATAGCGACGGTGAGAAACGAGGGTACTTTAACATGTATACTGGCGATGTGGTTATCAAGCCTCAATATAGTCACGCCTGGATTTTCTCTGACGGTCTCGCATCGGTAGATGATAATGGATCTATCAAGTTCATCGACCAAACGGGAAAGGTTGTAATAGACAACAATATACGCTACATCCCTGGCAAAGACGGTTATGTGTTCCACAATGGGCACTGCGTCGTACACAACAAAAAAGGAGACAGGCTCGGTTTGATGAGCAAGGAAGGTAAGATGTCTTTGCTGCCTGACTATTTCTGCATTCTCCCTGCTGATTCTTTCTGGATTGTTAGCAATGGGAAGGAGAGGACGGTGTTAAACCGTCATCTTGAAACAGTGCTGCCATTCTTGGATGCCAAGATTTGGATAAACAATGGGCAGATAGAGGCAACTATGAGTGACCATACGATCCGAACATATAATCTAAAGGGAGAGGTTATAGAAGACTTCCATATCAGCAATGTAGAACAATTGGTGTATGATACGAACGAGGTTAAATATACCACAGGTAAGGTTTACGATGACGAAGGTAATATTACCAACTCAACAGAAGAAAGTGAGGCGACGATGATTCAAGCCATTGCCCACTGTCGGAAATATCAGGCAGAATATAATTGGTACGGACTGATGTCGCCTGACGGAAAGATTGTCACACCTCCCTCATACAGTGACATTACAGCTATTGGTGCTGACTTATACCTCTGTAAGTCTGATTATGAACATGGTGTTATTTTGAACGGAAGAGGTCAAAGAGTGAAGTAGAATACATATTAATTTGGATTAGAAAGAATAATATTTATTGACTATAAAATATTTGGTTTTTCTTTGGCGGATTGAAAAACTCTACTTATTTTTGCAGAAACCAAAAGGACTAAGTGTATGTTTCACAAATTCAAGATTAGTTCGATGCGCGACTTTTTAATTGATTGATGTGAAAACTGCTGATTCTACGATTATATACCAGTCCTGAAAAATAGTAATTTAATTAATATAATATTTATTATGACGATCAATAAACAATTTGAACCAAACAAAGCATATCCCAGATATGGGAGTTGGCAGGAAATCTGGGAACAGGTGAAGATGAAAAACGGTAAGTCAATATGGATTGAGCTGGAGCTGACGCCTGACTTGTTTGACCATGTTAGATATAATGCCTTTGGCATTGAAAGGGCTGAGAGTCTCGGCTATCTGGAGATAGAGGCATGGCTTGGCAAAGACAATAATGTTCACCTTTCGGTGCTAGTACAGCAGAACATGGGTGACGAAGATGGATTTGGTGTTGAGCCTGATGATTACCTTGGTGGCACTGTAGCCCCTGACGGCACTTTCATAGAACCCTTGCATATCTATTGAATATTGTTTTTTTTAAAGCCGCTGTTCTTTTTGTCTCACATCATTAAGGCGCTTTTTTGTGTCGAATCATATTATTGAGAAAATAGGAGAAAATGGTAAAGAGGGTATTTCTCGTTTTAATGGTTTTGCAAACTTTTGTTATGCCATGTAAAGTTGTGGCGCAACAAACAATTGAAATCGTTGACAGCGTCCATAATGTGGAGACACGCCAGTCGACTACTGAAAGCCAAGTGCAAGTGACCAATGATTTTCCCCTACATGTTACATGTGAAATGGATTTGGTCAGAATCTTTGACCTCTTCGGTTTTAGGGTAAGTGCAGGTAAAGAATGGGGCGGATACTTTCTTTTAAAGTTCAGTCATGAAAATAGAGTGGGCTTCAATGCCGATGAACTAGGTGGAGATATTGATTTAGGCAAGAAAACAAGTAAGGGGCGGATGCGCAATTCTTATATGATAGGTGTCAAGCGTGGCGTTATTCACCTTGGCTATCCCATTTATGCCTATTTAGGTGTCGGATATGGCGAAGAATGGATCCAGAGATCAAGCAAAAAGAAAGGCGAAGGGAACATCTCTTATTATACAGGCTATACCAAAGGAATCGAGAGTGAATTGGGAGCCAATTTCGTGCTCCTTGATTTCCTTTCTGTTTCAATGGGGGCCGATTTTATTTTCGGGAGTAGTGTAGCATTCGAAATCAATTGTACTGTAGGGTTGGCAATAGATCCTACAAAAATCTTCCGTAAACGTAAGAGATAGTATTCTTAAACAGAAGTATTATGAGAAAGACCAAACAAGAGACAAATGGAACAACTATATATGACAACTCTCCTCGAAGCATACAAACGAGGATATGAGATAAGGAATAAGGAACGTGAGGATTTGCCTGAACAAAAGTTCCACTATTTCAAGGTGAAAGAAGATCTGCCGAGGGTGCAAGTGGTATTGGGCTTTCTTCGAGGCATCGTTGCCGCAGGACAATGCCAGTCGCTACTTGATGTTGGCAGCGGGAGGGGCGTATTCCTGTTCCCGCTATTGCGAGATTTTCCCGATATGGATGTAACGAGCCTCGACATTCTGCCCCACAGGGTTGAACTGCTCCAGTGCCTTCACGATGGAGGTATTTGTAATTTACATCCACTGCAGACAGACATTTGTACATGGGATGCACCAGACAAGTCTTTCGACGTGCTGACGATGCTTGAGGTGATGGAACATATTCCTGATACGGAGTCCGTGGTTAGGAATGCTATTCGTTTGGCCAGGAACTATATAGTCGTATCCGTGCCATCAAAGCCGGATGATAATCCTGAGCATATTCATCTCTTCTCGAACGAAGATTTGCAGCGTCTCTTTCTGGAGAACGGATGCAGCAAAGTAAAATTCATGTCAGTAACCAACCACAGAGTGATGTGTGCTACACTAAGTGATAAATAAGAAAAATGCTTTAATAACATGAAAATTGAAGACGTAATCGTAAAATATCCTCGTACACCTCACATTCAGGGGTCACGCCTGCAACCTGGTGATGAGGATTTACGCCAAAGGCCTTTTAGCGATATTGCAGGAAAACATGTTGTGCTGGAGGAAAAGATAGATGGAGCTAACACAGCCATATCGTTTACCGATGAGGGCGAGCTACGTCTGCAGAGCCGCGGCCATTTCCTGACTGGAGGTTATCGTGAACGGCACTACAATCTGCTGAAACAGTGGGGTGCTGTCCACAAAGATTGTTTATATAAGGTGTTAGGATGCCGATACATCATGTATGGTGAATGGATGTATGCCAAGCATACGGTCTACTATGATCTGCTTCCTCACTATTTCATGGAATTCGATGTGCTGGACAGGGAAACGGGAAAGTTTTTCGATACACCCTCACGACACCAATTGCTTTCTGGTCTTCCAATATGCTCAGTTCCTGTTCTTGCTACTGGCAAATTCAATTCAACGGAAGATATATTAAAATTCCTGGGCGATTCCAATTATGTCTCTAATCAACATATAGAGCATTTGCGTGAGGATGCGGAAAGATTAGGACTTGATGCTGACAGAGTGTGTCGGGAAACGGATCCGTCCAAGACAATGGAGGGTATTTATATTAAAGTAGAAGAAAATGGTGAGGTTGTAGATAGGATGAAGTATGTTCGCGCCTCTTTCCTTCAGACAGTGGAAGAGTCACAATCGCATTGGCTTGACCGCCCAATTGTGCCTAATAGAATAACCAAGAAAATAGAAGAACTGTTCGCGTAGATGATAGACTGGAATAATATAGAGCACACCGCACTTGGCAAATACGAAGATGCGTTGCGACAAACCCCACAATCGCCTGCTTTTCATGCTGAGGGGGATGTGTTTGTGCATACTGTTATGGTATGCAATGCTCTGAAATTGCTGCCCGAGTATAGAGATTTGACAGAGCGTCAACAGCACATCCTTTTTGTAGCAGCCATGCTTCATGATGTAGGAAAGATTCACACAACGCGGTTCGTGGATGGTGATTGGCATAGTCCCCACCATTCGTTGACAGGTAGCAACATGGTTCGTAAACTGCTCTGGAAAGACTACGGGTTATGCGGACATAGGGAGTTAATAGAAATACGTGAGGCCATTTGCCTGCTTATACGATACCATTCCCTTCCTCCTGTTGCCATAGAGCGGAAGAACTCCCCTCTGCTGTTGCATCGCATGGCGGCAAATAGCTTGCTGGTACCCGACTTCTCCATCAGATTGCTCTGTATGTTGTGTAAGGCTGATTTGTTGGGAAGAAAATGCATAGACCAGGAGGAAGTACTCGAAAAAATCGCTTTGTGCGAGGAACTTGCAAAGGAAGAAGGCTGTTTCGATGCGTGTTATCCCTTCCCGTCGTTTCATACCCAAAGAACGTTCCTTTCTGGTCGTGACGTTTGGAAAGATCAGATGCTATACGATGATAGCTCAAGCGAGGTCGTCCTAATGTGTGGACTGCCTGGTACAGGCAAGGATTCTTGGATTCAGAAAAACAATACAGAATTACCAACGGTTTCATTGGACAATATCCGTAGGGCAAATAAGATTTCACCGAAGGCAGAACAGGGCATGGTAGTTAACCTGGCTCGTGAGCAAGCGAAAGAATATTTACGTAGGCATCAATCTTTTGTTTGGAATGCCACCAATATTTCCCCTCTAATACGAGAATCGCTTGTAAGTCTCTTTGAGGCCTATCATGCACGTGTGCGTATCGTGTATCTCGAAACACATTGGCAAACACTATATGAAAGGAACCATTCGCGCGAGGAAGTTGTTCCGCAGGCTGTCATTGAAGATATGTTGGGAAAGATAGTTTTACCAGAGGCTTTCGAAGCACGAACTGTAGAGTGGAAACCTGTATGATGTGAAAGTTAGAAGTTTGCTCTCTACTCTTTATAGAACAAAGAGTCTTTGGATGTTGAATAAGAGCAGTGCCTGTTCTATTCTCTTCTTGCCTTTGTTCTGTGTGGTTTTATTATTCCTGTTGTTGCGTTGGGCCTTTATATTATATTGGGTATTATGGTTATAAGAAAAATGTTGATGTTTTACAAGTTATCATTTGTTTATCGATGTCATACAACTATTTAAACGACACGTTTGGTAGGTCTCGTAAAAAGAACACTCGGTTCTCCAATTTGGAGGACCGGGCTGTTGGCTTGATTAAAGATTTTGTTAAAAGAAGGATAGACAGCAAGGCTTTTGCAGAAGGTTTCTATTCTGTCCGCATTCAATTCTATGAAATGCTAAGGGCTGAAGGGCGAATAACTATTGACGAAGATACGCCTCTCTGGTTGAACCAGTTTTTAGGTAATCATTTCATTGATTGGTACGAATATCAGAAAATCAAGTGGTATTTCGAAGCTCATCCGTCAGAATTGAAAGGAGAGTATCTTGTTTCATTCTTAGAATTGCAAAAGATGAATTTTGATGAACGTTTCTTGCAAACATGCGAGGCTGTATTGGAGAATAAGAAAAAAAACAAACTGGCTGAAATCGGCTTTGTTTGAATCTTATAGAAGAATGAAGTCTAGATTCTATCCCTTTGTGCAGAAGTTTATTATGGAGGATGAGTGATTTCCAGATCAAACGGTAAATATAGAACAATAGTTATAGCTCAAAAAGGATGATAAAGATATCGGCCAGGGAGCACGCGTCGAAACAGAAGTTGATATGGCCATGAAAAAGTTCCTTACCCCTAATCTTACGTTGGAGGATTGGGACATCTAACTTTTTTAGGGTATGTTGTCTTCGCCTTTTGTTTTCATGCGCTGTTCTTCATCGAACATCCTCCGGCCTTCCTCTTCCAATCGCTGTTGTCGGGCCTTTGCACGCTGAAACATGGCCAAAACTTCATCTGAAGTCATTCGTTCAGGAGATTCGTTTTCTTCCATGTTCAAGATTTTTGTGCAAAGATAACGAAAATACGGGATTTTTGTTAACTTTGCAATGAAAATAAACAATAGTTGTGTATGAAAAAGGCTATGCACGGGTTAGTAACCTGGACCAGAACCTTGACATGCAGCAGGCCGCACAGAAAGAAGCCGGATGCGAAAAGATTTATCGGGAAGAGGTCAGTGGAGTAGGGGAGCGCACGGAAATGCAGTCCGCTCTCCAGTATCTCCGTGACGGCGACTGCCTAGTCGTGTACAAGCTCGACCGGCTTGGCCGTTCAATGCGGGAATTCCTGAACATCCTTTCATGTCTTGGAAAAAGAGGCATCGGTGTCATTTCTTTGAAGGACGTCATCAATGCCCTCAGCACCAGTGGTAAGTTCATCATGCACATCTTAGCTGCCTAGGCAGAGTTTGAGTGCAGTCTGATAGCCGAGCGGACTGCGGACGGCCTGACAGCAGCTCGGAAAGCCGGGAAGAAGTTCGGTCGGCCGAAAAACGGCCACAGCGACAAGGCTGCAGCCTGTGCCAGTCTCTACCGTTTCGGAATGATTGTTGCCCAGATCCAGGCGTAGCTCTCGATCAATAGCAATTCCACCGTTTACCGTTTCCTCCGGATGGATGGAATAATATCCAATAGAGTTGCAGACAAATGAGGTTCGACGACTACGAAACATATCCCAAACAGAAAATCTCCCCCACGATCCTGTGGGAGTATGATACCGAGTCCCTGGCATGGGACTGGCAGAAGATGGCCGTCAGGGTCGTCCAGAGAGTCATACAGTACGGCGATGTCAACGACTACTACGCCATGCTACAGCTCTACGGAGGATTCCAGAACGTAGCTGAAATCGTTAAGAAGATTCCGGTGCTGTCACCAAAAGACCTGAACTGGGCCTGCTTCCTCTTCAAAATCAAAAAAGAAGATACGCTTTGCTACAAACGGGCGGTTCGAAAAAATCAGGATTAAATCGAACTGTCTGACATGGCCTGTCAGTTCCCCTTCAAACAGTTCGATTTTTTGAGTTGCAGGTTTTTTGACTTTTTCTAACTATCGCCTGAAGCCGCCATTTTTCCCTTTGGGTAGATCCAGACTTTGGCCGCTCGTAGTCCTTGCGATTGACTTGCAGCCTTGTGTTATGCTTCTGCCCTTCTTCCTCAGTATAATCTGTCCTTCGCATGAATTGGCCACATGGAACTGCGGGTTTTTAACGCGGTCGCTTTTTGCTGAGAATTCAACGAAATACTTCCTCACGTCCTCTACACTATTGAGAACGTACTTGATGTGTTCAGGGATATTCCTCTTTTCAAGCAATTCGGCAACCCCTACTTCACTTTCTCCTCGTTATACCTTATGGCTGCGAAGGATTTACTTGATTTAAGAATTTTCGCTATCATATATTATATAGGTTCGTGAACATTTTATATATTAATAAATTTATATATTTATGGTTTTAGATATTTGGATATTTATATTTTAATATTTTCAACGCGGAATATCTTTGTATTTTTATATCTTTAGACATTTGTATTCTTATATCTTAATATATTTACATTAGTGTCCCATTTTAACGGGACACTAATGGTTTGCATTGATTATTTACTACTGTTTTGATATCAAAAAAACATTACATTATGCTTCAAGTTATTTGTGCTTTATTTAGTATATCAGTATATCAAATTTATTATATCCTTTTATGCTTGTGAAATACGCTAATACTATATTTATATATCTTTATATCAATATATTAATATATTAGTATATTACTATATTAATCAATTAATATATTAATTAAAAAGTATATTAATTACTGATTTTGTCAGGTATTTTGCTTGCAAAAGCATAATAAAATATCACAACAAAATCTAATTATTTAAATATTATATTAATTCATTATAAATTCTCAATATCTTTGCTTCAGGATTCAACCCTTTTGTCATGCAAGTTGTGTTTTTGTGGCCACATTGTCTCTGCCGTGACATCTGCTCTGCAAAAACAACTTGCCCACAAGGGGAATATCCGCTCGCAACTCACATTAAAAAAATTATAACATATGAAAAGATGTAAACTTATAAAAGTCCGGTTAACCGAAGATGAATATAAGATGTTTGTCGAGAAAGCAGCATCCAACCCTTCCCTGAGTTCCTTCGTCAGATCAGCAGTTTCGGCATTTGACGATAAACTGTATGCGAAGAAACTAAAATCTTTCGATGATTTGTATAATCTTATTATGGAGTATAAGACAGAAATGTCGCGCCAGAGTAATAATCTCAACCAGATTGCTCATGCTTGTAATCTGCTTGTCAAGAACAATAAACTCTCAGAAGCCTTTGTTGACGGCGAGGTGATGCCGGTAATACACGCTATCAATATTGATATGGCGCAGTTCCTTTTTATGGCAGAAAAAATTTTCAAAAACCTATATGTCTGATTTCAACTAAAATATCTTTATATGTTCAATAACTAAATATATAATACGCTAATATACTTTTATTCTATATTTCTAAATACCTAATATCTTATTTATCTAATAATCTAATATATTAAGTAACTAAGATTCTAATATACTAATATACTTTTTTATTTTGATAGCTACAATTCTACAATCTAGTAAATCCTTCCGGGCAGTCAGGTATAACGAAGATAAAGTCAACGAGGGGGTGGCACGTCTCCTGGAAGCTTCGAATTTTCCTCCTTATCTCTTTAATGGTTTTGGGATTGGGGATAAGCATGATTAGAAAGTTCTTTATAGATTACTCGGCAAGGAACCAGAGAATAAAGAATCCTCAATTTCATGTGGCTATCAATTGCGAGGGAAAAACATGGACAGACGAACAGCTCTTGAATTTTGCTCATCGGTGGCTGAAGGATATGGGATATGAGGGTCAGCCTACGCTGATTTATTTTCACCAGGACACGGATAATAACCATCTTCATATTGTCACAAGCAGGGTAGGGCAGGACGGTAAGAAAATTAATGATAGCATGGAACGCATGCGTAGCAGGAAAATCATTAATGCAGCTTTAGGTGAAAACGTCAGAAAAACAACGACCAAACTCCTGACTGATGCGCTGAATTACAGGTTTACGTCCGTTAATCAGTTCAAGGCCATCTGTGAGGCTGCAGGGTATGAGTGCTATACTGAGAATGAAAGGCTGTACCTGAAGAAAGAGGGAATGGTGCAGATGAATATCTCTCTGAATGCTATTAACAGCAAGATTGTCAAGTTTGGGGAAGAGGACGAAAAACGCCGTAGGCAGATATACGGCATTATGAAAAAATACTGGAATCTGTCTTCCAATCTCAGTGAATTAGAGAAAATTCTCCGTGAACAACATGGTATAGCCCTGAAATTCATGGGTAAGCCTGACAGCCCGTATGGTTACTTCGTCGTTGACAATCATACAAAACGGGTATATAACGGCTCTCAGATCATGATAATCAAAGATCTGTTGAATTTCATGCCTCCAGATGAAATGATGTCGGAAATCAATGACTTTCTCAAAGTCCGGCTGGATGAAAACCCATACCTTACGACCTGGGAACTAAACAAGACACTGAGGCGATATTTCGGGGCAAACCTGAAGGGTGGGGTACTGTATTATAAGAAAGACAAATATCCGCTGAATGAGTTCACAAAGGCTGTGTTAAAGAGAAATGACAGGAAACAATGGCTGAGTGAGTTTGCTATCAAGACCGACGACGAGGCAGAACTGCTGGCACGGGTCTTGGGCATGGAAAAGTCGGCTTTCACGGTGAATCCTAACCAGGAGAGAGATTTGTTGATTGTCAAGAATGAGCTGCTGACGATACTCAACTACAGTGAAAATAAATGGGAGTTCTTTAATAGTCTGAAGGAGAGCGGGTATTCCTTGAAGATGATGGATGGAGTCTGTTATCTCATAGACTTCAAGGGAAAGATTTGTGTCAATCTGGACAATGAGTTGAAAATCGGGCCTGCCATCAATCTGATAAAGAGACACTTAGACAAGTCTCATGACATGAAGCCTGCACAGAGAAGAAAGGCGTTCAGGCGTAAGATGTCCAAAGCATCAAAATTGCAGACTGTCAGAAGAACAGTCGCCAGTGTAGGGCATACCGTAAGTTCGGCTGTGTCCATGGCTTCTTCTGTAATCCGTGGAGCAGCAAACGTGCTCGGCCATTTCAGCGGAGGATCCGGTGGCGTAGCCGGAGGGGGCGGTGGAAAGAAGAAGAGACGTAGTATCTATGATGATGACGATGATAGAGGGTTCTCAAGATGACGTAAACTATAATGTTGGACAAGATTTACTACAGATATGCAGATCCTGACTATTCCATCACCGAGAAACCTCTTTCTGTCTGGATAGCGAGACTCGAACTCACTCCGCAAACTCCCAAAATTCGCATGATGCCATTAATGCCATGACGACCAGTTAACGGAAAGGAACATGTCTTCCATATCTTTTTTCCTGAATTCGTGAATGTCTTTATATGTTATCTCCATTATCTGATAATCTTTGCTTTCTGTATATTTGTCATTTCAGTCCAAAAGTCCGATCGATCTGTTTCATTGAAACCCTCTATGGACATTTCTTTGAGGATAGCATCAAGTAGCTGAATCTTTGACACCTTCAGCTCAGGATCTACATCTATACGATAGGTGATGATATCCCCAAGGGAACCCACATGGACATTGGTAACAACAACATTCCCTTCCACTAGTTTCACCTGGATAGACCTGTTTGAGCCATAATCAGGTTTCACCTTCAACAGCTCCTGGTATAGCTGGGAGTCTGCATATTGCTCTGCATCCACCGATAGTAAGAGTTCACGTAGGGTCATGGTTCTTGGTATTTAATCCATTCTGTCAACGATAGTTGTTTCTGGCTTTCACATCCAGTTCTGAAAGACGGTCGAGTGCGGCAAGGAGCGTTTCGTCACGCTTGGCAAAGTGGAAGCGGATCAGATGATGCACATCCTCCTTGAAGAAGCAACTGCCAGGAACGGCTCCAACCCCGACATGCTCAGAGAGCCATTCGCAGAAATGCAAGTCATCCCTTACACCATACTTCGAGACGTCAAGCATCACGTAATAGGCACCTTCGGGATCAGTAAACTCCAATCCGAACTGACGAAGTCCGTCACAGAACAGATGCTTCATGTGAGTATAATGCGCCTGCAACCCTTCGTAATAGGAATCAGGGAAGCATAGTCCAACAGTTGCGGCTTCCATCAATGGAGCCGCTGCACCTACAGTCAGGAAGTCATGCACCTTCTTCACGCGTTCAATAATCTGTTCAGGTGCAATGACATAGCCTAGCCGCCAGCCTGTGATGCTGTAGGTTTTGGAGAGGGAACTGCATGAAATCGTGCGCTCCCACATGCCTCGCAGTGTGGAGATATAGACGTGCTTGTGTGGCGCATAGACGATGTGCTCATAGACCTCATCGGTTATCACGTAGCCGTCGTACCTTATTACAATATCTGCTATCGTCTGGAGTTCTTCACGTGTATAGACCTTGCCGCAGGGGTTAGACGGATTGCAGAGCACCAATGCCTTTGCACCCTGCCTGAAAGCATCTTCTATCAGGTTGGCATCGAATTCATACGACGGCGGCACAAGTGGGATATACACAGGCTCCGCTCCTGTCAGGATGGTGTCTGCCGTATAGTTCTCATAGAACGGTGAGAAAATAGCCACTTTGTCGCCAGGATTCACTACTGTCATCATGGCAGCCATCATGGCCTCCGTAGATCCACATGTCACCACGATGTTCTTATCTGGGTCAATGTCCAGGCCAGTGAAGTGACTCTGTTTCTTTGCCAATGCCTCCCGGAAGTTCTGGGCTCCCCATGTGATCGCATACTGGTGAGGGCCAGCGGGTGCAATCTCTGCCAGACGGTCTGTTATCTCCTTTGGAGGGTCGAAGTCTGGGAATCCCTGTGAGAGATTGATGGCTCCGTATTTGTTCGATATCCGTGTCATCCTGCGGATAACGGAATCTGTGAAGCCTGCTGTTCTTGTTGATAATGGTCTCATACGCTTTCAGGATCGTATTTAAGTGCATCCGACGGCCAGCCAGTCACATTCCTGCCTGTATCAAGCAGGCGAATCTCTTGAAGGTCATCATCTTTCAGCATGAAGTCAAAGAGAGCGATTGACGATGGTCATATCTGGTTCCTTGATCCAGTCACCATAATAAAACAATCCTCTGTCTGCGCCATGTGCCAGGGCAAACACATACTGGTAGACAGCCTTCCACGCTTCATCGCAGAATCCTCTGGCTTTTCGTAGACATCACTCACCTTCATCTTCGGACAGGCTTTCAGTCCGGGGATGCCATATTCCTTAGCCAAGTCCTCATTGAGCATCGTTTTGAGGATGTTAATCTTCACTTTCTTCATAAACATATTTAATTAATGGTGCAAAGTTAACTAATAATTCTCAGAATTCATTCAAAATGATTAACTTTGTAGGCACAATAAATGTATAAAATAAGACACCACAAGAAGAGAGAAATCAGAAATTGGCGGAGCAGATGATTAAGAACCTGAACCGCCGCAATATGGAAGCCTTTTACTGTCCTACAGGCAAAGAAGCCGTGAAGAAAGTCTCGGAACTCATTGCCGATGGAAGCACCGTGACATGGGGTGGGACGGCAACTGTCCGTGACCTCGGTATTCCAGAAGTATTGAAAAATAGGAGAACGCTTGAAGTTCTCGACCGCGACCTGGCTGAGTCTCCAGAGGAGAAAGAAACTATATATCTCAGAGCTTTTACGGCTGATGTGTACCTGACGAGTGCCAATGCCATATCGGAAGACGGTGTCATCGTGAACATCGACGGCAACGGCAATCGTGTGGCTGCAATCACCTGGGGACCGAAAAAGGTCATCTTCGTTATCGGGCTTAACAAGGTAGCCCAGACGGTAGAGGCAGCCTTGGCCCGGGCAAGAAGCACAGCGTCACCAGTCAATGCCCAGCGTTTCGACATCAAGACCCCATGCAGGATTGACGGAAGATGCCACAACTGCAACTCGCCGGAGAGCATTTGTAGCTACGTCCATTTTCTGAGGAACAGCCGAAACAAAGGACGGCATGTTGTAGTGCTGGTTGGTGAAGAGTTGGGATATTGAGGAATAAGTTCCATCAAGTATATAGCAAAGAGAATTGCTATCATGAAATCCCCTTACAGAATTCGCCCCTTCTTTTGGAAATAATGGTCGATAATTGCATCGATTTTTAGTTTTGGGTGGCATTTTGGATAGTTTTTAGAGTTTTTGCCCCTACTTTTGGATGTTTGCAATCTGAATAAGAATAAATGCTATAATGAAACAATTTGAAGATAAGCTGCATCAGGACCTGCACCAGTTCCTTCTTTCAATGAAAGAGGTCGACGAGCGGATGCCAGAGTGCCCTGATGTGGAAGGAAAATGGGAAGAGATAGCCAAGGCATACATCCCCGACGGCATCCGTGAGTTTCAGGATTATCCGTCAGCTTCCCTTGGCTGGATGATGTATATCGGCATGGCCGTGGCCAAGTATTGGGATTCGGAATGGGAGATCTATTCCAAGCTGCCGGACGTGTATGCCTACATGAGAGACAAGCGTGGCTATGACAGCATGGATGAATATATCCGTGAAGAGGTCCTGCTGCTCAGCGGCGCTGACTATACGGTCTTGGAGAAAACAGTTGGCGAATGTGCCTCACGCGTCTATAACGCCTTGATGCACCAGCGGCTTGAACCTGGAACCAAGGATGCCTTCAACGGTTATGTCGCCTGTCTGCACCAGCTCTACCTGATGGGAGCCGCCATGCAGCTGAAACGGATGGGGTATCACATGACAAAATTGCAATAATTATGGCAGAAGTTAGTGTTTACGGCTGGGTTGCAGAAGGTGGCCACACTATTATAGAAGGGAAGAAGAACAATATTCTCCTCTTTGATATAGTTGAGAACAATACTTCTGTCGGTGGGATTGGCGATGATGAGTTTAGGACAAACCACGCCTGGTTTCATTGCTGCTTTGAAATTAATATAGAAGACCCTTCCGAAGCATCCTTTATCCCTGAAGGCTATACGCTCGACAGAATAAATAGCAGTGGCTGGGCATGGATAAAGAAAAATGGAACAGACAAATGGTATCCCCAAAAGGACCTGCACTTATACGTTGAACAGATTGCCGGCAATATAGAGGAAGGAGAATCCGTCCATGTCAATGGGCAGGAATACCTGTTAAAGGGCCCGGACGGGAAATTGCTCCGTGTGATTGACGTTAATGAAATATGGTTTAAGCCATTCTTTTTCTTTGAAAGGCCCAAGCTGCTGAAAGTGCCTTACCATTGTGGCTTGTATATCACAAAGATATATCCTCCAAAGAAAGGGGAAAAGGCATGACTAGGTACATTATCAAGATATATGAATAAACGCGAGTACATACAGACAAATAAGGACTGGCTTGAAGCCAAGTCTAAGGAAGAAGGAGTCAAGTCCCTGCCCAAAGGCATTTACTATAAAGTGCTGAATGAAGGTAATAAGGCTAGTGCCACACCATCTGTTCGAAGTGTCATCACCGCCCATTATACAGGTAGGACCATAGACGGTAAGCAGTTTGACAGCAGTCGTGGCGGTGTGCCATTGGCTTGCAGGCTATGTGACTTGATAGAAGGCTGGATTATCGCCCTGCAACAGATGCACATCGGTGACAAATGGGAACTCTATATACCTGCCGAGATGGGCTACGGTAAGTTCTCGCAACCTGGCATCCCTGGAGGCTCAACACTAATCTTTGAAATAGAGTTGTTGGGCATCGCATGAATCTCCGGGACCTTTCGCGTCAGTTTAGCATACTCCTGAGAGACCACAGGCGGTTTCATACAGACTCGATAAAATAGTAATCATATGAGAAAAGCAAGCAGAGAAATGGATTCGGCCTTCGCCCTGGAGGTATTTGACAAAGCCCCGTATATTACCGTCAGTTTCACCAAGCCAGACGGAAGTCCTTATGGTGTTCCCTTGTCATTGGTCCGAAAAGATGAAAAGACTTTCTATTTCCATGGAGCCATGGAAGGTGATAAGATGGACTGCATAGCTAAGAATCCTACGGTGGCATTGTCTGCCGTTACCAAGTGTGCCCCTACTGTTGGTCCAAAAGACAATAGTTTTACCCTCCAGTACAAATCGGCAATGGCGGTAGGTATAGCCGAAGTTGTCACGGAAAAAGAAGAGAAGGTAGAGGCTCTTAGGCTTATCTGCATGCGTTTCCTTCCTCACCACATGGATGCTTTTGATGCTGCGATAGAGCGCAGTCTGGAGCGGACGGCGGTTGTTAAGATAACGTTGACCGAGCCACCCACAGGCAAGCGTAAGCAGTATGACAAGCATGGGGAAGAAATGAAGTGGCAACGAATGGAATAAATAATGGATGAAAGCATATGGAAGTAATTGACGACAAACTACTTTCACAAGTGGCAGACGAGGCAAGGAAATCCCCGAGGCTGAGGATGAACTATAACTTCCATCAGAGCCTACAGGACAAGTGCCATCGTTTCCTGAATGCCTTGGAGCCTGGAACAGAGATACCCGTCCATCACCACCCCACCAGGGCTGAGACCTTTGTGATACTGAAAGGCAAAGTCAGAGTCTCTACTTACAATGACGAAGGGGAAGTAATAGAATCATGCATCATCAGTCAGGAAAACGGTACATACGGCGTTGACATCCCCAAAAACGTCTGGCACGGAGTGGAATGTCTGGAACCAAGCATACTGCTGGAATGCAAGGAAGGCCCATTTGTTGAACATGAAATTGACGGGATTCTGGAGATAAAGAAACCTTCTTCTGGTTCCACGAACAAAGAAACTGATATATGAAACAGCTGTTTTATATCTTTATGACAACCCTCCTGATGGGCTGTGCTGATGGGAGCAGAAAACAGACAATGCTTCAGTCACCAACCGTACATCTGCATAGAATGTGGCGAGACACTATGTAAATTGCCACAGTTACCACAGAAAGACAGTATTAGGTGCCACCAATGATTAATGAAGTTTAAGATAATGTCAGTATAATTTATCAAGGTTTAAAAACCGTGCCATCCTGACCTTTAAGGGAGCCAACTTGTCATGAAACACCTCAAAGGCATGTTTCTTGCATCCCCTATGTGTGAGAGCCGGAGCTAAGGCAAAGGCAATCAACGACATACGTTTAACTTAAAATATAATTAGGAGGTATTGATTATGTTACCAGTAATGTTTAAAAACAGTTGGTTCCCAACAGTATTTGACGATTTCCTGAACACTGATTTCATGCCTCGCGCCAATACAACGGCACCCGCAGTCAATGTCAAGGAGGATGAGAAGGCCTACACCATGGAACTTGCAGCTCCTGGTATCAAGAAGGAGTATTGCCGTGTAAGCATCAACGATGACGGCAACCTTTGCGTCGCCATCGAGAACAAGCAGGAACACAAGCATGAGGACAAGCATCACCACTACTTGCGCCGTGAGTTCAGCTACTCTAACTACGAGCAGAACTACACGCTGCCTGAGGATGTGGAGAAAGACAAGATCTCAGCCAAGGTAGAGGATGGCATCTTAACGGTTGTTCTTCCGAAGGTGGAGAAAGAAGAGAAGAAGGTCGGCAAGGCCATTGAGGTTTCATAAGACCCGATCCTCATAAACACAACAAAGGAGTAACACCAATCAAGGTGCTGCTCCTTTAGCATTTTTGCAGACCATTCTTTCGTGAGCTGTGTCAGCTTTCAGTCATTCCTCAGATTCTCTGATAATGCGCCGGGTTTCTCGTTTAAACTCCAGACGGTCATATTCCATACCGCGGCTGACGAGATTGGCAATGTCTTCTTCAGGGTCTGAACAATATTGATTCGAGTGAAAAGAACGAAGTGATCTGTAAGATGAAATGTGAATTGGAAACACTAATCGATAATGAGATAAAGAACAGGACGATTTTGGATCGTTCAAGCTACTAAAGAATATCGTTGTTCTAATTTGGTAACATTAACAAAATTATCTTGGCGGATTTGTTTATTATCAGTATATTTGTACTAAAATCAGTAATGTATGAAAAAGTCGTTGTTTATAGTGTTATTAGTGTCGTGCTGCATGAATGTGCAGGCTCAGCAAGCACATCCTGTCCTTAGCGATTCATTGGTTACCGACAGTGTTGCTAAAATTGACAGCTTATCAGTTGTCCGGCACTCGGTAGTCGTTACGGGAAAACAACCTTCACGTGTGAACTTAAAACTTCCCTCGCCAAGTGGCTATAAACCTGTACGGCGTATGGATCGGCAGATGGTGGAGTCCTACGGCGAAGTTATTAGAAACGTTCTTAATAAATAGCTTTCAATTAAGATAAGGGTCATAAGAATCTGGGATTAATTATAATTAATACCATATAAAGCCATGCTCCTTGCAATAGTCGATAGCTGGCTGATAATCAATACTAGTTCTTCACTTCATCCCATGGACAAGCATTTTCAGGGTATAGACGGATTTTGATGCGGTGATAAACAGAACATCGCGCTCTTTTCCTCCGAAACAGACGTTGGCTGTCCAGTCCTCGGGAATGGGGAAATGGGCTATCTTCTGGCCATCCTTATTGAAGACGGTCACACCGTCACCTGTAAGATAAATATTTCCACGATCGTCAATCGTCATCCCGTCTGACCCCATATTGGCAAACACCTGCCGGTTTGAGAGCGAGCCGTCCGTCTGTATGTTATATTTCAAAATCCTGTTTGCTTTTGCCTCGGCTACATACAGATGTTTTCCGTCGGGAGTTCCCACAATGCCATTGGGCTGGTTAAGCGTTGAGTCGAGCATCACCAGCTGTTTGCCTCCCGGAGCAAGATAATACAAACCCTCCGCGGGCTGCTGACGCTCTGGGCTGCGCGCCCAATAGTCGCGTTTGAAGTAGGGGTCAGTCAGATAGCAGCTTCCATCCTTCGAAATCCATACATCGTTGGGGCCGTTGAGCAGCTTTCCGCGATAGTCAGTCACGAGTATTTGGGAATGCCCCTTCATGTCGAACGCCCAGAGTTGATTGTCCATGTCTGCACAGGCTATCAGTTTGCCTTGTGCATCGAAATACATTCCATTGGAGCGACCGCTCTGATCGGTGAACAGCGTGATCTTACCTGACTGGCAGTCCCAACGGTAAATCTTGTTGTTGGGCTGGTCTGTAAAATAGACATTGCCCATTGCGTCTGCCGCCGGGCCTTCCGTAAAGCTGAACAAATCAGAGACTTTAACAGGAGTTTCCCCGTCTGCAACGATCTCATTCGAATATTTGATGTTCAATGTCATCACGAAGGGATTGGCGAGCGTGAACGGATGCCAGCTCTCACTTCCCGGCCTGTTGGGGGTGCCATACTTGGCAAAGTTCGTCCAGTAGTCCATGACTTCATCTGCCAGACGGATATCGGCCTCCGTCATAGGACGCCAGCTACGACTGAGCGTGTGGAACATATACCACAGTTCAGCGGAGTGGAAAGCTCCGTCGTGAGTGCCAGGCAGCTTGCGGGCGAAAAGATACTGGTAGGCCGGACGATTGTCGAGCGAATCGCGCAGGAAACAGAAAGCGTCTATCTGTTTTCCCATAGGCCGGATGTCGTCGAGCGTGCATCCGATCATATAGGAAGCATCTGCCAGACGACTGTTCCTTGCCGCATCGTCAAAGCTTTCCTTTAATAAGACTCCGTCGATGTGTGGTCTGAAGAGTCCCATACCCTCCGCCTTGAAAATTCTGAGAAGTTCTTCAGCAGGTGCCTTCCGCATTTTCTTCAAGTTATTATATCCGAACTTGTCCATGAACGCCTTTCCTTTATCTTCGGCCTCTTTCTGGCCACCATCGGAACCTGCCTGCTCGCTGATACCGCCACCACTCTGTATGATGGCATTCCTAATATAATGCTTTGACAGTGGCGAAGAGACTAGGTTCTTGATGCTTGCCGCTCCTGCACTCTGACCAAGAACCGTAATGTTATCGGGGTCGCCTCCAAATTGTGCAATGTTCTCATGCACCCATCTGAGGGCGGCTATCTGGTCGTATGTGCCGTAGTTGCCCGAAGTGCCGTCACTGTTCTCTTTTGACAGTTCCGGATGAGCGAGAAAACCGAAGATGCCCAGACGGTAGTTGATGGTGACAAGGATTACACCCCGTTTGGCCCAGGCATCGCCATCCATTGTGATTTCATGACCATAGCCATTGAAGTAGGCTCCACCATGAACCCAGAAAGCCACAGGCAGTTTCCTGTCCTGATGACCGATAGCATCTGCCGGAGTCCACACGTTCAGATACAGGCAGTCTTCACTCTGCACGGTGTTCTCTTTCCAGTAGAACTCATTGCCGTAGAAGGTTCCTACGGCGTTGCCCAGCTGCCAGCAGATGTTGCTGAAGGTATCAGCCTTCCGTACACCCTTCCACTTCGCAACTGGCTGTGGCCGTTTCCATCGGAGATCTCCGACAGGAAGTGCAGCATAGGGAATGCCTTTGAAAACGGTTATGCCCTCTGAGGCAGAAGGGACTCCCAGAATCTGTCCTCCCTCAACTCTCACTACCGGACTCTGCCCCCATGCAAGAGTTGCCATGAGGCACACGGCACCATAATGCGATTTTCCTGATTGTCATATTTTCGTTTTAATTGGTGAATGCGTAAATATTCGTGTATTTTCTCATTTATTCCTTTATGTTGGGCAGGAAATAGGCCGCTATGCCCAGCAGGGGAAGGAATGATGTCAGCTGGAAGACGTATTGAATGCTTGTCAAGTCAGCAATCCAGCCGAACAGAGCCGATCCGATGCCGCCCAGACCGAATGATAGTCCGAAGAATGCCCCCGAAATCATGCCTACATTGCCAGGCAGTAGTTCCGTTCCATACACAAGGATGGCAGACATCGCAGACGACATGACCAACCCTACAAGGACGGCCATAACAATTGTCCAAGTCAAATTGCAGTAGGGGAGTAATAGGGCGAAGGGGGACGAACCAAGGATGCTGAACCAAATGACGTACTTCCGCCCGTAGCGGTCTCCCAGCTCCCCTCCAATCAGAAGGCCGATGGCTGTTGATACCAGGAATGCAAACAGCACATATTGCGATGAAGCCACGGAAAGGCCGAATTTGTCAATCATATAGAACGTTACATAGTTCTGGATGTTGGCCGTGTAAAAATCTTTGGAGAACATCAGTACCAACAGAGCAGTCAGGGTAACGGCAATCTGACGTTTCGAAAGATGAGTCTCGTTCTCCATGTCGAACTTACTCTTGCTCCGGCCGTAAAGCTCTAGCTGTTTCCTGTACCAGCTGCCTATCTTGGCTAACACCCATATAGTCACCACTGCAAGAAGAGCAAACCACCGAATACTGCCCTGTCCATGAGGAAGGATCATCAACGCTACCATCACGGGACCGATGGCCCTTCCCAGGTTTCCGCCTATCTGGAAGATGCTCTGCGCCATACCCTTTGCACCCCCAGATGCCATCCGTGCAATCTTTGACGACTCAGGGTGAAGGACTGATGAACCTACTCCCACAAAGGCAACGGCTAAAAGAACCAAAAGGAAGCTGTTGGCCACCGACAGCAATAGAAGACCAGCTAGCGTAAAGCACATGCCGACTACCAGACCGTATGGCCTGGGATGTTTGTCGGAGAAGTAGCCGACCATTGGCTGCAGAAGGGATGAGGTGATCTGATTGGTCAGCGTGATGGCTCCTATCTGCATGAAGTTCAATCCCAGCGATTCTTTGATCATGGGATAGATGGAGGGTATCACGGCCTGGAACATGTCATTCAGCAGATGTCCCATGCTTACCATCAGGAGTACTGACAAAGCAGCTTTTCTCTTCAATTCATTCATCCTCGGTATTATTATTGTTGCAAAGTTACAACGAAGCGGATGAAAACCCAAACAAAATCTGTGTTTTCTGATATTATTCAAGTTTTGCAAGTTGAACTTGCGAAACATGAATTAATTTTTAATTTTTCGCGCGTACATTATTATAAATACACAAGAGAAGGTGGTTTGTGGGATTATTCTTCGATGGGCGTAGATTAATTTTCGATTTACACTTTATATTTTTAGTTGTTTTGTAGTATTCTTACGAATACCGGATTGTTCGCAATTTGTTCGCAAATAACAGAAAAAAGGAGTTGCGATTTCTCGTAACTCCTTGATTTTCAGTGTACACCCGCAGGGGTTCGAACCCTGGACACCCTGATTAAGAGTCAGGTGCTCTACCAACTGAGCTACGGGTGCATGTCTCTCGAATGCGGGTGCAAAGGTACGGTCTTTTTTTGATACCACCAAATATTTTCCGAACTTTTTTCCAAAAAATATAAAAAGTCCCCTGCTTCAGCGGGTGGAGCAGGGGATTTAGGGGTATGAAACGGGGCGAATGGCCTATTCGCTCAGGCCAATGTAGAAGAGATTGATGGAGTCGCCCTTGGTAATGGTGTGGTCGCCGGCGTCGAGCTGCACGCTGACGGTGGCATTGCTGTCGGTAATGTAGCTGGTGCCGTCGATTTTCACTTTCTTACCTGTCTCTGTGGAGGCGAAGACGAGGGTGAGGGTCATAGGCTTCTCGATCGAGAACTTGATGCTGGTCTCGGTTTCCATCTTCAGGCAGGTGGTGTAGGTGGTGCCGTTGACTTTGGCAGAACCCTTGCTGGTGGAGTAGTTGCCAGAGATGGTGAAGAGCGTGCTTGAGGGGGCTTTGCCCGTGAAGGTGCACTCTACGTCGGCTGAGATCGTGGTGCCTCCGCCTTGCTCGCCACCACCTTGTTCGCCGCCACCTTGATCGCCACCACCTTGTTCGCCTCCGCCTGTTTCAGAACTGGCACTGTTGATTCCGAATATCTTTTTCACGGGCGACTTGTAGTTCTGGATGAGCGACTTCAGGTCGTTGATCACTCCGTAGTTGCTGTCTTCATTGGCGTTGAAGGCATACTGCAGGTCACCGTGGTTCATACGTCCGGCTCCGTACCATCCGCAAACCACGGCAGGCACGTCTTCGGCAGCATCGGGTGTATATGAATACATCACGGAATTGTCGGTATCGAAATTACTGTAGGTGGCTCCGCCGCTTTTTGCGGTTATCGTGGCGGGCACCTTCTCGTCGCGTGAGGATGCTTCGTAGGCATCGAACTCCACCTTGTTTTTCTCGGAGTAAGGCGCATAGATGTATTTTCCGGTGAATATGTTGCCGTACGACTTGATGCTTCCGCCGGTTTCGCCGGAGAATGTACCTTTGCCGCCAATCATGTCGGAGCCCTGGAGGGAGGTGAGCATTGGATACTTACAGCTGCGGAAGAAATTGCTCTCTACAAAGACGTCCGATCCCGTGGTGGCTCCTGCACCGTATTTCGAATTGCCGTCGAAATAGTTGTTCCATACGTGTACGGTCATCGTTCTTACGCGCGGATGACGCGAGTCGGAATGGTCGAACCAGTTGTGGTGGTAGGTGATATAGTTGGGGCCGCTTTCGCTCTTCATGCCGCAGAGAGAACTCTTTCCGGCATCCCAGAAGTGTACGTTGTCGAAGGTCATGTATTGTGAATTTCCCTTCACGTCGATAGATCCGTCGCCTTTTGCCTGGTCGCTGTCGCCGCCCACCTGTCCGTAGAAGAGGTCGATATGATGGGCCCAGCAATGAGAGTTGTTGGTGTCGAATGAAAGTCCGTCGTCCATATAGTCCATGATGGCAAAGTTGCGGAATTCCACGCTCAGTGCACTCCGGATGAGGAATCCGAATCCGCTGACGGTGGCATCTTCGCCGATGCCTTCGATGGTGATGTTCATCGGTGAAGCGTTGTTCTTGCCTTTCACTTGCAGTCCTTCGGAACTTGATGAGATGTGGTCAAGATCGCTCTTGCTCAGTTTTCCGATGATGCGGAAGGCGATGGGGGTGGAGTCTTTTCCTTTCTCGTAGGCGTCGATGATGCTCTGGATGCCTACGCAGGGATTGGACTCGGCGCCTGTGACGGTGGTGCTGATGGTCTTGGCGTTTGCAGCGGTCACATAGAAGACCTTGGCACCGCTCTTCAGCTGGCCATCGTCGGCGTAGGCGCCTACGCCGCTATATCCCTTGTGGGCAAATCCGCTACGGCTGTAGTTCTTGACCACCAGCCCTGAAACCTGATTTGCCTTTTCCGTGAGAAGACCTCCGGCTGTAGCCGGAATCACTTGGAACGCATAGTTCTCGGCAGCAGTCAGGCCGACGGCATCGGCGCGGTAATTGCTGTCATACTTGCGGATGAGTTGCGGGTCGAGCTGGTGCCAGTCGGTGTATTGTCCGCCCATGACCTTGACCACGAATGAATCTGCATCGGAGTAGGTGAACTTCACATAGGCCGACTCGAGCCATCCCTTGGCTTCGGTGATCTGCACCTTGGTGGCATCAGAGTTGTCGGCATGTCCGTCGGTAGAATCGTCGGCGATGGCTTTCTTGAAGCTCATCTTGGCCACGGTGCTGTTGTAAACATCGGGCTCGCTGGCTCCTGAGGCACTTACGGTGACGGTGGTGCCGTCGATGTCGATGCTGTTGAGCTGGTCGGTGTTGTAGTATTTCGTGTTGCCATTATCGAGCTGGAGGTTAGCCTGGTTCTTGAAGAGATTGAAGGCCACGGCGTTGCTGGTGTTGTCTTCGGGAATCACCTGGCTGGGGTCTTCGATGGCAATGGAATATACATAATGACCGCCTGAGGTCTGGAAGGCGATGTCGCCATCTTCGGTTACCGTGCCGGTATAATTCTGCGTGTCGGTAGAGGTCTGACCGAACAAGCCATTGCTGGTGATGTTGGAAATGACTTTGATGGTGCGGGCCGTGGATTTGTTGCTCGACTTGGCCTTGACGGTCACCACGTTTCCTTTCTTCTGGTTCTTGATGGTAACCGTTACGGTGCCGTTGAGGTTCAGGCAGAGATTCTTCACGTCAAGACGTACCACGCCATCGGCCTTTGTTTTGCCTTCCGCAATGGCTGGAGCCGTGAAGAAAAGTCCTTGAGTAAAGGCAAATGTGGAACCGTTCGCGGTGAGTTCCTGCTCTGTCAAGGCCTTCTGAAAACTGTAACGATCCTTTTCACTGTCGTAATACCAGTTGTCGGCGTCGTTATTGAGATCGGAGAGGTCTATCGACGAGATTTCAGCAAAATCCCATTCTGCCTGTGCTGTTGCGCCGAGTGAAATCAATAGGACGGCAAGGAGTGAGAGTATCTTCTTCATAACTACTTCTTAACTTTAATCGTTTTAGTTGCGGATTTCTTGATGTAGGTGCCGTTTTGGGTGGGAGCACCCGGGAGGCGACGGCCCGAGAGGTCGTACCATGTGGCTTCAGTGTCAAGCGTCTGGCTTGTCTTTGAGATGCCTGAAGCATTGTTGAATGTGATGACCACCAGCGAGAGGTCTTCACCCTCGTAGGTCGTGTTGTCAGTGAAATGGAGGATGATTTTATCCCCGTTGAAAGTGATTTGCTTGACGGTCTTGCCGGCAGCAGTCCCATCGATGGTGACGGTCTGTGTGTCGTCGGCCCATGTTGCCCCTGTGAACATCAGGGCCAGTAAGAATGATAGCAGATGTTTTTTCATTTTGTTATAATCGGTTTTTTGATTTGCTGTATAAATGCTTCTTTTTGAGATAGTTTCCTTATCTTTTGTTTGCAAAGTTATCGTATTTTTCGGTTTTTCAAAGGGAGTTGTGAGGTTATTCACACGCAAACGTTTGCAAAAGTGTTTGTGGAACACGCATGTAAAAAGGCTAGAAAAACTAGGGATTCTGGTTTTTCTAGCCGTTCTAGTAATACTAGTGCTTCTAGTATTTCTAGTATTCTAGAGTTAGATGACTTCTATGCCTTGCTCTGCGCAAAGCTTCAGGCTCAGTTCCTTCAGCTTGAACTTCTGGATCTTGCCGCTTCCCGTTAGTGGGAACTCATCTACAAAGAATACGTATTTCGGGGTCTTGTAGCGGGCAATCTTTCCCTTGCAGAAGTCCTGCACGTCTTCAGCTTCCATCTTCACGCCTTCCTTCAGGATGATGAATGCGCCTACCTGCTCGCCATATTTCTTTGAGGGCACACCAGCTACCTGCACGTCTTGGATGCCGGGCATCTGATAGAGGAACTCCTCAATCTCGCGGGGATACACATTCTCACCGCCACGGATAATCATATCCTTGATGCGGCCTGTGATGCGATAATAGCCATCCTCGTCTTTCACGCCAAGGTCGCCCGAATGGAGGAATCCGTTCTCGTCGATCACTTCAGCTGTGGCTTTCGGGTTCTTGTAGTAACCCTTCATCACGTTGAAGCCCTTGCAGCACATTTCTCCCTGTACGCCCACGGGGCATTCTTCGTTGGTCTCCGGGTCGAGCACCTTCACTTCCACGAAGGGGAAGTCGCGGCCAACGGTTGTGCAACGTTGTTCGAACGTATCGGTCAGACAGGTCTGCGTCATGCCGGGAGAACTCTCCGTGAGTCCATACACACTGGTGATGGTCATGAACATCTTCTCGCTCACTTCCTTCATCAGTTCCACGGGGCAGAGGCTACCGGCCATGATACCCGTGCGGAGGGATGACATGTCAAACATCGGGAACATGGGGTGGGTGAGTTCGGCGATAAACATGGTGGGCACGCCATAGAGTGCCGTGCACCGCTCCTTATGGACTGAGGCCAATACGAGCAGGGGGTCGAACTTCTCAACCATCACTTCCGTGCATCCGTGAGTCAGGCAGTTCATCGTGGCAAGCACCACGCCAAAACAATGGAACAGGGGCACGCAGACGCATAGCTTGTCGTCCTGGGTGAATCCCATGTTCTGCCCGGTGAACCAACCGTCGTTGGTGATATTATAGTGAGTAAGCATCACGCCTTTGGGGAATCCCGTGGTGCCACTGGTGTACTGCATGTTCACCACGTCGTGGCAGGTGACGCTTTTCTTGGCTTTCACCAGTTTATCGTCGTCAATATTACGGCCCAGGAGCAAGAGCTCGGCGGTGTTGAACATACCTCGGTGTTTCTCCATTCCTATATATACTACGTTCTTCATATAGGGGAAACGCTCACTCTCCAGATGTCCACGCTGGCAGGTGCGCAGTTCGGGAAGCATGTTGTAGGTCATGTCCACATAGTCGCATTCCCAGGTGCCGTCAGTGATGCAGAGCGTGTGCATGTCGGAGTCTTTGCAGAGATATTCCAGCTCGGCCTGTTTATAGTTGGTGTTCACCGTGACGAGCACCGCACCGATTTTGGCCGTGGCATAGAGGAACGTTAGCCAGTCGGGCACGTTGGTTGCCCAGATACCTACATTCGAACCCTTCGTCACGCCAATGGCCAGCAGACCTTTGGCCAGGCTATCCACACGCTCATTGAATTTGCTCCATGTGAACCGCAAGTCGCGATCGGAGTAAACGATATATTCCTTATCGGGAGTTGTCTCAGCCCAATACTCCAGCCAGTCACCTAACGTGCGCTCCCAGAGGCGGGCATCTTTCATTGCCAATAATTCACCCATGTCTTTCTCTTGTTAGAATGGAATGTAAACCACAGCCAGAATGCGGGCAGCCTTGCCTGAAACACCATGCACGTGATGCTCTACGATACTGTCGTAGAAGATACTGTCACCCTCACTCAGGCGGAAAGTGTCCTTGCCATAGTCAACCTCAAGTTCGCCTTCGAGCACGTAGATGAACTCCTCACCCTCGTGAGCGGAAAGTTTGAAATGGCGTTCCTCGCTGGGTTGCACGTCGATGATGAACGGCTCCATGGTGCGTCCGGCTTTCTGATGGGCCAGCGAGTGATAGATCATGTTCTGGCGTGCCTCCGTGGCACCGTTAGAGAAGCTGATGCCCTCCGTGCTCTTGGTAGCGCGGCAGATGACGGGTCCCAGCTCGTCATTATCGTCCATGAAAGTGCCCAGGCGAACGCCTAAAGCACGTGCTATCTTGATGAGCGGTCCCAGAGAGGGCAGATACTGGTCGTTTTCGATTGATTCGATCTGCTGTTCTGAAAGACCTGTCCGCTCAGACATTTCCGCGATGGAAATCTTCTTGAACTCACGAATCCCCTTGATTTTGAGTCCTACGATGGAATGGTTTTCTGTCATTTTTATCTTTTTATTTGAATTTGGGCACAAAGGTAATCAATTTATAACGAAAAACTTCAAAATAGTTACATTATTTTATATTGTAAGCCTTACAAACATGATTTTGCCTTGTGTTTACTGTTGTCTTTGGTTGAGATATTGGCTCGGCGACATACCATAGTGCTTTTTGAACATGCTCGATAGCCGTAGACAATCTCTGCCGAGTCATCCGTAGGCTGTGAATTGTCCATAGTCTGCACGCCTTGCTTCCAAAGTCTGGAAACCTTGCTTCCAAAGTCTGGAAACCTTGCTTCCAATGGGTGGAAGCAACCTTTCCAATGGGTGGAAGTATTTGTTTCCGATGAATGCCATTTTTTTGAAGAATAATAGCGAAAAAGCCCCAAAGTAGGGGGTTCGGTAGAGGGTTCATAGAGGGTTTAAAGACCTACTGTCTACCAATAACAGCTTAAAAACCAATAGCTTACATCAATCATAGAGGGGATAGAGGGTTTGTTTTCTTTTTTTGCGTATGGAGATATCATCCAACAATAGCCAAAACATCATCCGCTGCCTTTCAAAGTATCATCCGCCCGACTCCAAAACATCATCCGCCCGAAGGCAAAGTATCATCCGCCCAAAAGTCAAAGTTCGTTTATATAGATGAAGGGTGTAGGGTGTAGGGTGTGTACCCTTTTTCCGCAACTTTTTATAAAACATAATAATCTAAGGTTTTCGCGCGTATGAAAATAATAAAGTTTATAGAAAAAGGGTACACCCCTACACCCTACACCCCCGAAACTTCATCTATTACATTTAAATGTATCGCGCCATATATAGGAAAAAACATCGGAACCAAGGGCTCATGTATGTCTTTTTAGGCTCGTGATAGGAGCAATTTCACACATTCCGTGCCCCTGCCGAGGTTCGGAATCGCAGGTGCCGTTGGTTTTGTAATATCGTATTTTATTGAATATCAGCTTTTTAGATGATTATTAATAGTATTTTGTGACAGTGTGACAATTGTGACAGTTGTTTTTCGAGGGTGTACGTTTTCTTATATTTATATATAACTATCTATATATCAATTAATTATAAAGAATAAAGAGGAGAAGTATACTTCGTTATTTTAACTGTCACAACTGTCACGCCAGGTCTTGATTATCTCTCTACCAGGCCCTTCAGCGCTTTGCGAATCTCGTTGCAAACAGCGAGGGCATAGCTCACCCCAAATAAAAATACACTAATAATCAACTAACTATCTATATTATTTGATTTAATATCCCGCACTCGGTAAAAATTGCAGATTTACTTGCATTTTCCATTTCTTTGCACTATCTTTGCCATCGATAAACAAATGTTGAACCCTTTAAAACTTATAGAGCCTATGGGCTAAGACAAATATAAAGACATATTGGAAGAAGCGTTTGCTTTTTGTTCTTGTATTCCGAAATCGCCAAAATTTCAAACCTATCAAGAACTGAAGTAAATGGTTCACGCCGGAAGGCGTGGGCTTTTACTCGTTTTAGATAGGATGGTGTTTGGCGATACCAGGAATACGTAGACGAAGTAATGAGTCCACGTTCTTTTTGTTTTTATCTGAATCGAAATAATAACAATCTAAAAATATAAACAACATGAAGAAACTTTTCTTATCCATGATATTGCTGGCCCTTCCGTTGCTCGCTAGCGCGTATGATTGCCAAGTAGATGGAATCTTCTATAACCTTAATTCTGAAGGGAATGCGGCGGAAGTAACTTTTGAGAACTCGAACTACAACTCATATTCAGACGAAGTCGTTATCCCCGAGAAGTTTACCTACGAAGGTGTGGAATATTCTGTGACAAGCATTGGATATGGTGCATTTTGGTTTTGCAGCGACCTGACTTCCGTGACCATCCCTAATTCCGTGACCAGCATAGGAGATCTTGCTTTCTGTTTTTGCAATAGATTGATCTCGTTGACCATCGGCAACTCAGTGACCAGCATAGGAGGTAATGCTTTCTCTTGCTGCGGAGGTTTGACCTCCGTCACCATCCCTAATTCCGTGACAAGCATCGGAGGCGGCGCTTTCTCTGAATGTAGCGGCCTGACCTCCGTCACAATCCCCAATTCCGTGACCAGCATCGGAATAGAGGCTTTCAATGGTTGTATTTAGAGACCTCTAAACAACCATAAACAATGAAAAATACATAGAGATAAACCGTTGTATATCAACCACTTTTAGATTTTAACACTTCGGACTTGCTTTTTGGTGGTTCTCAAAAATCCGCTTACCTTTGCAACGCATTTCTACCGCGGAGAATTTTGAGGGCTTTTATTTTGCCATCTCGTGGACAG